>MDSX01050485.1_pt1 | contig 36733 bp, 31 predicted proteins | sample 811141 | NCBI WGS metagenome assembly MDSX01 (sample SAMN05326642, study PRJNA326480) | marine metagenome | isolation source: seawater | place: Atlantic Ocean: South East | collected 2010 | reverse complement strand
TTTTCAAGTAGCTCTGGCCGACATGGCTCCATTGTAGTGATAGAGTTTTCCTGATGATTATCGCGGGTAAAAGGAGACAAAGATGACAAGAGCAAGAGACAAGGCGACGTTAGCGCCATCGCCAACAGGAAAGCAAACTATTTGGATACCCGCCAGTGCTATGCAGCCGACCACATCGCTTCCGTGCGATCCGTTAGCCACCGTGGAACTTGCAACGTATAAACCCGAAGTCGTTACTTTAGACTTCCCCAATAGTGGTAATTATACATTCGCGCAATTTAACGTGGCTTTCCCAAAGGCTTGGGACGCTGGGCCGTTACAAGGTAGCCTGACTTTCCAAGTTTATTGGTCGGCTAATAATACATCTACCGCAGGCGTTGAGTTTGGGTTGCAATCCGTTTCTGTGGGCAACAATGAAGATATTGACGCCACGTATTCTGGTTTTGTGTACGTGAGTGACAACCACCAAGGCACCGCCAATAAGTTGAACATTACAAGCGAAAGCGTGGCTTTAATCCCAAACAATATAATCAATGTCGCCCAGTCGATTACAGATGACAGTCTGTTATTTTTTAGATTTACTCGTCGAAGCCAAGCCTCAAATGATACACTTGCCGCGCCGTGCAGGGTTCACGGTATTAAGCTGTTCTTCACCACAGACGCGGGTAACGACGAATGAATTTCGGGTATCAAACATTGGGGTTTGGCGCTTACCCTAACCGTGGGGTGGCTATCGCCCAAGGCTTGACGCCTTCTCTTTTAACCCTTTCGGGGCAAAGCCAAACCAGCGTAGGTTGGGCGGCCAATAACAACACCATCGACTTGAGCAATGCGGGGGGCATTGACTACACAAGCGAGAGTGCGCGTTTGGTGTTTCACTATCAGAAAGGCGAAAGTTTCACGGGCGATATTCAAATCTATGACATTGAATTTAGCAGCACCTCCTACGACATCAACACTGGCACAAATAGCTTTAAAACAACACGAACTAATGACGGAGTTTACACCTCTGCAACTTTTTTTAACGTTGTCAGCGGCACAAGCGGCGGTCGATGGAACCGTGATAGCAACGGAACAGGCAGCAGCAACACGGGCTTAACGCTAAGTGGGGAACAATATTTCTACGCCGAAACATCGAACCCTGCCAACTCGATAAATGGCTTTAACTTTTGGCTTCAAAGCCCCGTCGTGTCTTTGAGTTCATCCTCACCCAATCTGACATTCAAAGACGGCAGGTATGGTGCTGGAATAGGCACGTTAAATGTTCATCTGGACATCCAATGATGGAGGCATCGTAATGGCTAAACGACCCAAGGCAAAAACCAGCAAGGCTAAGATGCCATGTAACAAGCCCCGCCGCGCACCAGCGGGGTCTAAAAAGAAGTCCATTGTCAAAGCCTGCGCTGGTGGCAAAGAGCGGATCGTTCGGTTCGGCGACCCTAACATGACCATTAAGAAGGGCACCCCTTCTCGCAAGGCGTCCTACTGCGCTCGCTCGGGCGGCATCAAGGGTAAGGCGAACAAGCTGTCCGCTAACTACTGGTCACGAAGAGCGTGGAATTGCTGATGGCTAAGAAGAAAAAGAAAACCGCGAAGAAGGACGCCTGCTACCACAAGGTCAAAGCTCGTTACACTCGCAACGGCGGAACTTGGCCCAGCGCTTACGCGAGCGGCGCTCTCGTAAGCTGCCGAAAAGTCGGATCTAAAAACTGGGGCAACAAGAGTAAGGCAAAATGAGCGACTTACGCAAATGGTTTGCTCAAAACGGTGGCAAGGGCTGGATTGATTGCAAAACGGGCAAGCCTTGCGGACGAAAGAACAGGACGACCAGCAAACGGGGATACCCTGCGTGTCGCCCCACTAAGGCGAAGTGCAACAGCGCGGCGAAAAAGAAGACAAGCTCGAAGCGCATATCTTGGAAGAAAGGAAAGAAGTAATGCCACAGGTCGGAAACAAAAAATATCCGTACACACAAGCGGGCAAAGCTGCCGCCGCAAAAGCGGCAAAGAAATCTGGCAAGCCTCCCGTGCGTAAAGCCCCCGCGCCTGCGAGGGGAAAACCAATGAGCAGGCGGAGCTATTAAGTTTGCTACTGCATTTCCCATCTGTCTCCGATCTCGACCGCCAATTCGAGGAACTCGAGCGCCAGAAGCAGATAATCACCTTGCAACGTGAAAGGATTGAAGAACGTGAAAACGAAAGAAGTAAAGAAGCTCGGCAAGCAAACCCAGACGGGGCCAATGCAGCACCGAGATTGTCCCTGCACTCAGAAATAGGAGAGCCCATCATGGCTATGCCAACGAAGAAAATCTACACCCAAGCCGTACTTGGCGGCAAGAAAAAGGGGAAGTAACCATCTCCGTTAAACGCAAGATCAAAGACATCACCGCGTTATCGGAAAGCAAGGGTTGGGAGCACGTAAATATCGTGATGAAGGACGAGATACTACAACTCGCCCTTCTCATGTCCCGCAAGGCGGACATGACCCAGCAACAGATGGATTTCCAGCGAGGAGCAATCTGGGCGGCAGAGCAACTGCTTAACCTGCCCGAACGTCTCGTCCAGCAAATGCAGGGCGATTTAGCACTTGAAGAAAGCATGGGCCGCCAAGGCCGTCCAGAAGGAGAATAAAATGGCTATCGATCCAAGACAGCAAGAACAGGTTTCTCGCATTGCTGCACAGCAACTAGGCGCTGCGCCCGAGCCTGCACAAGCTGCACCACCACCACCCGCCCCGCCTAAAGACGCGCCCACCACACCGCAGGAAGAGGCCAACGAAGTTGCATCTCCGCAAACCGAGGGAGATCGTCAGGCCGAAGAGGCCGTGATGTATAAGATCAAGTTCGGTGAAGAGGAGCGCAATCTTTCACCCCAGCAAATCGCAGGAACGTACGACCGCTATCGTGATCTCAACCACAAGCAAGCTCTGATGAAGCCCGTCAATGCTCTCGCCGAGAGACTGATGGAAACGACCAAGGGCAGCCCCGAGCAGATCGCAAAGCTGTTGGCTGCATCCGTTGACGCCTACACCAAGAACCCGCAGATGGGACGCCAACGAGAGCCCACTGCTGGCGTTGCTCAAGGCGGAGACCAAACAGGCACACCGTCAGACTATGCTGCCAAGATGAATGAAGAGTGGCAGAAGTACGAAGACGATAACGCCATCTCCTTACCCCCAGGTTTTCGGGAAAGTATGGAGCGCATGTCTCGCATGGAAGCCCAGATGGGTCAGCAAATGCAGATGATGCAAGGCGTTATGAATAACGCTTCGGCTGCCGCTCAGTCGGGCAACAATTCACGAGACGCCGCAATCGCTTCTCGTGACCAAGTTATTGCACAGACGATCTCAAACAACCTCGACCGAGCGCAACAGGAAGCTGGCCTTCCTGACGATGCCGCCGCCGACTTCGCTGCCTTCATTGGCGAGCGTGGCTTTGATCGCAATGACTTCTCCGACTACGACCTCACCCGCCGCGTGGTAGATGACTTTAAGCGGATGAAGGACACGCCTCAATTCGAGCAACTCAAGAACACAGCGGCTCGACGCGAAGCGTACCTTACCACTCAGTCGGGTGGGCCAACCTCAAGCATGGCTGCCTCGGGCGGTGACGACACACTCGCTCGACTAGCTGCAAGGGCTACAATGAATAGGGGATAACATGGAACCGTGGACTTTGTTTTTTTGGGTTATTTTCGCCAACGGGCAGCAAGCCTTTGGAGAGAATGACGTTAAGTTTGAAACAAAGTCCGCGTGTTACCTCGTGGCTCAAGAGAAGGCACAAGCCTTACAGATTGAACTATGGCAGCAAACAGGTATGCCCGTTCAAGTCCGCCATCGTTGCGCCCTAAACGACACCCCCACATAAAAGAATAACAGGGACGACCGCCCTGCAAAAATAAGTATTCTGGTCATCAATATCGGTGAGCGCCAAGGCTCTCGTGAAGTCGATGTTAAACAGGAATACGATTTATCCCGCGTGAAATTCCGCGAGGCTTCTGACGTTCCAACCAAAATGAAACCCTATCCGAAGGAGGATTAGCAATGGCTGCTATCCAAGGACTACGGGGCACAGGTACGTTTAGCACGGACTTCCGCCCAAAGAATTATCGCGAATTATACAGCCTTCTTGAACCAAATGGCAGCGCACCGCTACAGGCATTGCTCGCAATGACTAGCTCGGAAGCGACTGACGATCCAGAGTACAAAAACTTTCGTGACGAGCTTCCTGCTCGTACCCTAATAGTGAACGGCGCGTTGAGCAACTCAGCGACTACAATTACGGTTGCTGCTGGTAACGACAACTTGTTTGCGGTTTCTGGAACAATCGTTGTGAACTCGCTAACTGGCGAAGTCATGCGGTGTACCGCAGACAGCGGCGCGACAACCTTGACGGTTGAACGTGGCATTGGTGGCGGCGCAGCGGCGATTGCTGACAATACATCATTGTATATCGCTGGCACGGCACATGCGGAAGGCTCGGGCTCTCCAACTGGCGTATCATTCGATGCGACTGTAGCTTCGAACTACACTCAAATCTTCAAAACCGCTTTCACCGTCACCAACACCTTGAAGGCCACAAACCTTCGCACTGGTGACAAAGAAGACGAGATGGCGACCAAAGCTCTCAAGATGCACATGATGGACATCGAAAGAGCAATGTTTTTTGGGAAGAAAGCCGAAAGCAACGGCTCGACTGCCCAGCCACTTCGTTACACTGGCGGCCTCGTAAACACCCTGACCAATGTGAATGATCGCTCAACAGCATCAAACACACTGACAGAGGATCAATTCGACCGCACATTGGTCGAAGACATCTTCGCATTTGGCTCCAAGCAGAAGCTCATGTTCTGTGGTGCCAAGGTTGCGGGACACCTTCAAAAGTTCGGTAAAGACCGTTGGTCTCCAACCGTTGTCGAAGGAAGCTACGGCGTAAGCCTCTCAAACTACAGCACCTTTGCTGGCGATTTGATGGTTCACTTGCACCCGCAGTTCCGTCAAGTCCCTGGAATGGACAACGCGGCTATCATCATCGATATGCCGTACGTCAAGTATCGCTACCTCGACGGTCGCGACACAAACCTTGAGCGTGATCTGCAAGCCAATGACGCTGACAGCGTGAAGCATCAGTACATTTCTGAGTGTGGCCTCGAGCTAACTCAGGACAAAGTTCACACTTACATCAAAAACTGGAACCTAGTCGCTTAACTTTTAGAGCAATACTAGAGGAGAGGGCTGCGCTTATGCGTGGCCCTTTTCGTTTGGGACGACTGAGAACCAAAAAACATTGATAAAAGTCCCACACAAAAAAGGAGCAAAGTAATGGCAAAGAAGAGAGCCCGAACAAGCACAGGAAGTTTCATCGCTGACGACCCCAATACCCCCGAAAACGAAGCGTACGTTAATGACACCCCAAAGCCCAAAGGCAAGTGGAAGCCCAAGTTTGCAAACTTTATTTCCACTGGCGAAGAGAGCGGCGTCTTTGACCTTCAATGCGGTGACGAGAAATTCATGGGCATGTGGGACGAAAACCGCGAGCACGTAAAATGGCGCATCCCTATCGAACACAAAGAAACCATGATGTCTCATCACCACGTTTGGGCGGGCCGCATCGTAGCATCTGAGGATAATTAACAATGGCTGAACTGAGCGTCCAAAAACCTTTTGCTGCGGGTACGGGGAACTTTACCCCGCTCGAAAACCTTGTGCGCTCTGCTCTTGTTCGGGCGGGTAACTTTAGCCCGTCTCGCATCGACGGCGAAGTGATGATGATGATGATCGAACTCGCTAACCGAGTGGTCGAGGACGTTCGCCAGCACCCTTACTGGACGGGCGGCGACCTCGACTATTATGTGGACATCACCGAAAGCCGCGCAATCCCCGACATGATTATGATTGACGGGCTGACCGCCCATTATTTTATCCAGCAGGGCTCGGAGAAAGCGATGGTATTCTTGCAGCTTTACCAAGCTGGGATGAACAACATCCTTCACGAACGAGCAAACGGCAACAAAGCGTACACTCGCACCATAACAGACGGCGGCTCAAACAAAGCCTACGCGCCCGTTACCACAGAAAAGGCGTATTAAATGGGTCGCCTTACTTACTCTCCAATCGCAGTAAAATCGACGTCGAAAACTTACTACAATTTTCGGGGCATTGACCGCTCTCGTGACATTACTGCACTCGAGACAGAGGAAGACCAAAACTTTTACAGCTTGGAAAACTGTTATGTGGATTATCGGGGCCAGCTAATTCGAGACCCCGCTTTCTTTAAATACAGTCAATCAAACAACTTTCCCGTCAAGGCTCTCCGTTTCTACAGCCGAGAAGGTGTTGTCTACGCCGAGACAGACGCAGCCGCCACACACTTACGATCTGACCGCGATCATACAGTCGTAAGTGCATACGACAAAAATGCAATCGTCCACATGACTAACTTCAAGGGTCAGGTGCATATCTTCTCGCTCGACACCAAGATGTATAAGTATGACGGGTTTCAATTCTCGACATCCACCGCATCAATAAAGCCAGCTTTCGGCGTTCCCATCCAGCGCCGCCTTGCGGTCGCAGGCTTTAAGGACAGGCCAACGGTAATTGAGTTCAGCCGCGTTGATGCTCCTGACATTTTTCTTGAAGAGGAAGCCACTTCTGCCGAGGTAACACGAGCCGCCTTTATCGACATCTCGAACTTGATCGGCACCGCTGACCAGATCATCGGGCTGGGTACATTCGAGGCCAACCGCCTTGCTGTGTTTACGCAAGACCAGACGCTCGTTTACATCATCGATCCCAGCTTCGAGGAATGGCAACTTGACAGCCGAGCCAACCTTCGTATCGGGTGCATCTCGCACGGTACAATCACTAACGCTGGCAGCGACTTGCTGTTCTGTTCCCGCCGAGGCATCCACTCGATTATGCGTAACGAGACAAACGGGATAACTATTGCGGAAGCCTCACTGTCTGACGAGATCGAGCCGTTATACCAAGATCTTGTAAGAACAACGCCTGATCCTAGTACGATCTCAGCAGTTTTTGACCAAGACGAACAAGTTTATCACGTATTTTTTCCACGGGCAGGCGGAAAACTTACGCAACGCCTCTCGATGAACTTCCGCTCGGGCTACGAGATGGTAAACTTCCAGCTAGGCGACACGCTCCTCCCAAGTTGCGGGGCTTTTTTGGGGGGGCGTCTTGTTTTTGGAACTTCGGATGGCGTTTATGAAAGCACGAGACGAACATTTGAGCAAGACATTGGCTTGTCAGATTTTCGCAGATCGCAAATGTCTGCCGAAACACCCGTCCTCTGGCTCGGAGATTTCATCGGGACAAAGCGCACTCACTCGTTTGTGGTGCAGGCAACGGGCAGCGGCAGATTTTTTGTTGATTTTACTGACGAGGAAGGCCGCGACATGCACTCTATTGAGGTCGTACTTGACCGCTTAGAAGGTGATAAAAGTTGGGGCGATGCCCCGCTCAAGCATGACTACACTTACCCATTTAACCACACGTTCCGAGGCGTCCGAATGCGCTTCCGAACAGAAGACAAAGACGTTGATAGCGATGTCACTGTGATCTCGTTCGCGTTCTTGCTGCACAAGGAGAAATAGAATGGCTCGTCTCAAGGTACTATACCCTGGAAACCATACAAGTTCGGGTAATATCGGAGCCGATGTCGAGAACATTGTCCGATACCTAAATGCCACAGAACTTGGCGAGAACACCCTCGCCGAGCTAATTAAGGTATTGTTCGACAGCACGGGCAAACTGATAGCGCCCGTTGAGCTTCGGAACGATAGCATTGCAGGTCTGCAATATCGAGTAGGAACGTACACTGAAAGCGAAACGGGCTGGACGAGCATAGCAACGGTCGCTGAATTACGCGGGACATCAGGAATAGATTTAGGGACGATTGGAGCGCCTATTTTTTCTGCGCGGGTTGATCACGTTGTCAACGCCACTGTCGATGGCTCGATACCCTACCCAACGGGCACCACAGTGTTTTCGTTCATCCATGACGCAGCAGACGATATTGTTGTGTATATCAACGGCGCTTTGCAAGCGACAGCGACCTACTCAAGTAGCTCTACAGCAAACACTGTTACGCTGGGTTCAGCAACATCTGCCAGCGATGCTGTGACCATCTACAAGGTTCAAGCTGCAAACGACAGTGGCTTTACGCGAACAGAAATTACCTCTGCGGCCTCACAGGCAGTGTTCCCTTTCGTTCACACAGACACGCAGGCTGTTCTCGTCTATCGAAATGGCGTCTTGCAAAGGGAGGGCAGCTTAAACGACTATACTCAGCAGCCCAGCGGGAACACTGTCACGTTCACGTCAGTAATGTCAGCAGGCGATATCATCACGTTTATGATTACTGAGGATACGGCACAAGTCCGCGTTTCTGGGGTGATGACAGAAGACAAATTCACGAACACCAACGGTTTAATTCCGTTTGCAAGGCTTGCCGTAACTGACGATGAGATACCCCAAGCCAAAGTCAGTGGCATCTCAACACTTCTCGCAAATCGTGGGCGCGTTTACGTCTCCGCCTCGCAACCCGCCACCGCTAACGCTGGCGATATGTGGGTGGACACAGCCGCCAGCCCCAACGTCCTCAAGTTCTACAACGGGACGGGCTGGCTTCTAACCTCACCAGACACGGGCCTTCCCGCGTTCTCGACGTCGAACGCCTTGCAGTTTCTCCGCATTAACTCGACGGGTGGCGGCTTGGAATTTAGTGACGTTGACCAGACAGCCCTAGTTCCAAAAACCTATATGGGCGCAGCGGACGGCGTTGCTGGTCTCGACAGCACGGGCAAACTTCCTGTTGCACAGCTACCCGACACCTTCGCAACTCGCTCGTTTTACTTTCAAGCCTCTGGCTCGATAGCTAACGGAGTGCAGAAGATCACTCGTGCATTTAAGCAAAACATACGGATTGATGCGGTAGCCGCTAAGTCAACCTCGGGAACCTGCAACATCCAGCTTCGCATAAACGGCACTAACGCTGGCGATGTGATTGCTGTCTCGTCAACGCTTGCCGAGCAGAACCTATCGGCGTCAATCGCGATAGACGCGACCACCGCCTCACGAGAGATTGGCTTCGAGATTACATCGCAAAGCTCGCTCACTGATATCGAAGTAACCTTGGCCTGCGTCATCACAAATGTCTGATAAGGGAAGTTAAACATGGATAAGCGTTTCAACCCTGCGGGAACGTGGGATCAAAGCCCCGAGGACGAGGCCGCAGGTATCGAGCGAGCCAAGCAAGGAGGCGGGCAAACTCTCGAGATGCCCGCTTACCAAAGCAACGCTCCCGAGACATCTTTGCGACCCCGCCTTCGTCCAGAAGACCCAGAAATGTCTAGCACCACAGGCATGATGGGATTGGACGCGCAGGGAAACCTAACGGAGTACGGCATCGAGCCTGACGTTATGATGGCGAATATGGGCAATGACGGCACACAGTCTGTTCTCATAAACGACCCCGAGCTTGAGATGCTAAGATCAATGCTGCCACCTCCGCCCGACCCCAAGCCCTCTCTCGATTATATAGCCCCCGAGGACGAGACGCTTGGCTCCTTTAGAAACATGGATGTACGGACATTATTTCCAGCCGTATATCGCGAGAGCGTTGAGACAGATGTTGGATCGGCAGGCCCAATGGCAACTTCTGGGTTGCACTATATGGACACTCGCGGAAACAGCGACAAATCAATGTCAGGCGATGGAACGCCAACTCACCTTCAAAAGTTACAAGACACAACCGAGAGCTTTGTTTCTTCGCAAATGTTTGTGTCGGCGATGGATCAAATGCGAAGCCAGCTAGATCGAGAAGCCCAGCAAAACTTGCGGGGCTCAATGTTTGGCGAGCAAGGCAATGACGGCCTGTTCCACCTATTCGTGGGTGACGATGACACTGGCTACACCGAGATGACTTACGGCAAGGGCGAAGAGGGAATGCGAGACGCAAAGCTCGACGCTCGTAAGGCGCTCAATTACGCAAGCCAAATGCTCGACTACAATATGGACGGCGGCTTTATGGGGCGCGTAGCAATGGCCCACGCTTATCGAGGCTACAAGGACAACGACCTCGCAAGAATGCAGGCAGACTTAGCAAGAGAAGCACGAGAGACCGTGGCTCGTGACGGCTCGATGGGCAACCCCAACGTGGGAGTAAACCTCGCCGCCATTCTCGAGCAGTCCGAAAAGATCGAGGACGAGCAGAAGCGGCGCGGCGGGACGACCGAAACACAAGGCTTTGACTACTCGGCTCGCGTCCTCTCTCGAGAAATGTCCGAGAAAGCAAAAAGTGCATGGGGCGGGTTTGTCGAAACCGCTGTTCCAGCAATTAACGATTTTGTCTCAGGAGCCACGTCTGTCGGCATGGAGCTAGACAACTATTTCGGAACGGAAGACATGACAGCGTTTCCGAAGATCAACCCGTCCGAAAAAGCAAGAGGAGGTATGTAAATGGCTGGCCTCGCTGAGTATATAAACCCGTCTGCGTCTACCAAGCAAAAGCGCTACGAGCGTAGCAAGGGATGGATGGATAGCGTTGACGACTTCATTGCTCCCGTCACGGGCGCAATATCTGGCGCGGTCGATGACTTTGAGGTCGCGGCAACGCCATTCATTCCGCCCGAGCTACGCTACCTTCCGCTCTCCGTCAGCGACATAGGCAGCGGCGCTCTTACTCTCGCGCAGATGATCAACCCGCTGACCATGATCGACCAAGCCATGACCGACAGCGGTGACGCGGGAGACGGCACTCAGACAGTCGTGGGTGCGGACGGGAAGTGGTACGACCGCGAGCTTACGCTTGAAGAACGTGGGGGGCTCGCCGATGCCTCGACGGTAGAAGCTGTAGCCGCAGTCCTGCCCGCCGCAATCTATGGCAGGGTCATGGGCAGCAGCGCAGGCTCGGTGATGACAGAAGCCTTTACGGGGATAACTACCTCGGCTAGTGCTGCCAACACAGTCGCGGGCGCTGATATTTCCAAAATAATAGCCAACGCGGAAGCAGGGCAACCCGTCATTAGGCTGGACGACAAGTATCGCGGTGATGGGCCTATGGCGTCAACTGTCGTCAGTAAAACAGCGGATGGCAGACCCATAAATAATCCAACATTTTCGGTCAGAGTGACGCAGCAAAGTCAGATAGATGACATGATCGAAAGTGGCGTGATTAGGTCAAAGGAAGGCGGCCATAAAGACGGAAGTAGCCAGTTATACTTCAACACTCAAGACACCCCCAACCCAGCAGTTGACGGGTATCGTGACGGTAAGAAGGCGTTTATAAATTATCCAAATATAAACAACGACCAGTTAATGATTGTGGCGCCTACTCATTGGATAGAGGATAGCATGGGGCCAATCCCACTAGATCGGCTATTACACGTCTGGAAATATGTTGACGGCAAGGCGGTCGATATCCTCCCAGATATAATAAAGAAAAATAGACAGTATGGTGACGGCGAGGGCTTGGCAGCCGCAAAAGCCAAGCAGACGGGCAAGCCCAAAGAAGGAATGACGCGCCGTACGTTTAACAAGGGGGCCGCCGCAACGGCTGTGGGTGGCTCGGTAGCAGTAGCGGGCGGCGACATTATCGTGGACGCGGTTAAAGCCACAGCAAAGAAAGCGGCAAAAGCCGCGTCCAAGCGCGGCGGGCCATTCGCGGATGTTTTCACAAGCGCCATGAAATCTGTGAAGGAAAAGGAAGGCGAATTAGAGTTGTCGGGCATCAGTAGGACTGAGATCGACGTTATGCGCGGCAGAACGATCCATGACAGTGATGCTAGTATTTACGCAACGAACGCGGACGGTGAATTTCTCGACCCAAGACTTATAGATGCCCACGAAGCTGAACAAGAAGCACTATTGGCTATGGATGACGCAAACTCGATGATCGTTACGATATTGGGCATTCGTGGTGGCTTAGATGTAGACGACATGGCCCAGCTTTCAGACGATCAACTGGAAGAAATGCTTGACCAAATAACCAAGTACGAAAGCAATATTTATTACCCCGAGTACAGTATGAGAGGCGGAGACGGTGGCCCTCGACCTGACCTAGACCCTTACGAATATCGCATGGCAAGAGAAGAAAACGAAGAACTGATTTCTGACGCCAAAGAATTACTGCGGAATGAAATAGAAACGCGGAAGCTCCCTGATGATGGCACCGAAGGAATGACGTTTGAAGAGATCATGGCTCGCGACCCAGACGCCCCCGTTGAGGGCGAGTTTGCAAAACTTCGCCGAGAGCGAGCAGAGCGCATCGCTCGAGAGAAAGCCGAGGAACTCGCCAAGCAGCAAGCAGACCAAGTTTGGTTTGAGAAATACCTGCCCGTGGGCTGGAAGACGGGTGGCTTCTAATGGGACGACCCCGCCCATCAATATCGCATACATTAACCACAGATAGAGGAGGCCGACATGGCTTTTAGCGCACAGATTTTCGGCCCGAACACGGGCATCTCGATTGCAGACCGCAAGCAGGCCGCCTCGATGGGCGTCAAGGCTGCGAGCCAAGGCAGAGGCGGAGACAAGTACAACATCAAAGCCACCCCATTCACCGCAAACCTTCTCAAGAATATGGGCGGCTCGAGCAGCTTTAACCCCGAGACGGGCGAGATGGAGTTTTGGACGCTGACGGAACCTTCAACTTGGGCAGGGGGTTCCAATTACGAAGAAGGTGCAGGCTTTGAAGGCATAGGTAACTTTAACGCTTCTGATAACAAAAGCAGCGGCAACAACAACAGCAGCAGCAGCAGCAGCAGCAGCAGTGATAATGGTAGCGGCCAAAATAAAAAAACAGCTACCCCCAAAAAGAAAAAAACAGCTACCCCCAAAGTCGTATCTCAAACGACAGCAGCGCCCAAGAGCGCAGCAACCAACGAAAAAGGGGATGGTTGGTTCTTCGGCTTTGACAGCCCTTTAGATGCAATAGACGGCGGCGGCGCTGGGCGGGCTGGCTCAACCTACAGTACCGAGGGCTCGTCCTTTGATCCAGACGGCATAAACAATTATGTTGACCCAGCCGACAACGTGGGTCTTGGCGGCGCTGATGGCATGGGTAATTCGGGCAACCAACTGACCACGATTTCAAACATGCTTGGCGGAAACTTTACTAGCGTTAAAGACTACAGAGATGGCGGCGGCCCAGGTGGTGCGAGCCCTAAGTTTATTGGTGGCGGGGTGGTGGGGGATATTGGTAACTTTCTGGGAGGCCCAGAGCGCCTCGATAAGCTAATAGGCTCGAATGATCAGGACAATGATGATCAGGGTAATGCTGCGGGTAATATACAGACATCAGATATTGCCGACATCGCAGTCGTGGTCGAGGGAGAGCTAGGCCAGAAGTACGGCCTCGAGATGCGTAACGGTCGCGTGGTTTACTCATCGACAGGCGCGAACTACCAAGGCGGGCTAGATGTCAACGGTGAGCGTCAAGAGTTCTTGGATGGTCAAGCCGTGACTGCCGCACAAAAGGCAGCCTACAGGGGCGGCGACGATGATGGCGGCGCTTCGAGGCAGACTTTTGGCAACTATATTGCGGGATCAGACGCAGGCGGACAATCAAGCGGACAAAACACCACGGATGACTTCGCGATTAGATACGAAAGCATGGAGCCCAGCGAAGCTGCGGCGGCTATCAACTCTGAAATTGCATCGCTTGAAGCACAGATAGACGCGATTTCTAATTCGGGAAGTGGCGAAGATACATCGGTTATGGAGGCCGAAATTGCCTCGCTCCGTGATCAACTGTTGTCCTATGGCGTTGCGGAAAACGACACTTCGGGTGTCACCATGATAGACCCTAGCACTGGCGGCGGCTTTGTTCGACGGGAGGTGATAGACCGTGAAACAGGCGAGATAAGGTACGTCGAGGTTCCACTGTCTGTAGACAGTGGGCAGGATGAATTTAGAGACGAGCGGCGCAAAGGCTTCGGCAGTTCTTTATACGCTTAAAGGAGATCGCAAACATGGTCGACATATTAAAAAAAGTTGCTGACGCTGACAAGAGCGGCGTGCTCAACACGGGAATGGCGGTGCTAACTGGCTTGAATATGATCAAGTCAAACGAGCGAGCAAACTCAGCATCCAACCAACAGGCGGCACTTACCGCTGCCGAGATTGCTCGTAACGAGCGGATCATGTCACTTTACGAGAGTGGCTCTAGGGAAATGCGGGCGGCAATCGAAGCCGCTTACAAGAATTTCGGTGGCTTTGATCAGATCAGCGCGACCCAGTTTGACAGTATGCGCGGCATGTTCTCGAACGCTCGTGAGCTTGAAGAGTTGCAGAACGCCTCACAAGTTGTTGACCGCTCGACGGGCTATCAAAACACGTTTATCAATGACGAAAGCAGGTTCCGCAGCAACGCGACTTCTCGTTACAACCAAGGCCGATCAGAGCAAGACGAAATGATCGCTCGCTTTGCTGATCTCCGCAATCAAAACACAGACAGAGCAGTCGCAGAGGCTCGCGCTCGGGCGAGTGCCAAAATACCCGAAGGCTTGGAGAACTCGACATACGCTATCCAGATGGAGAAAAGCCTTACTGACATGGAGGCGCAAGCCTACAACCAGAACCTAATTGATGCGATGACTGACGCCCAGACCTACATCAAAGGCAATCTTGACTACAGCACAAATCGCTCCGCATCCGACATTGCGGGTGGGCGCTACGGCATGGAGTTTGCGGACGGTAAGATCGGCATGTACGGCGGCGCAATAGACGACACTAAGAGCCTGCAATCCATGAGGAACAATACCTATCTAAACGATTACGTGACGGGCCTCGACACCATGAATAATACAAGCACTGTGTTCCGAGATTACGCCACGAGCAAAGGTAACGAAGCCGCTGGAACTTTCAAGTTTGCCGCAGATGGCACGAACTTAGCGGGTTTTGACAGCGCTCTAACATCAGCAAGCAATACGGCAGATCGCATGTCTGATGCGGCTGATGCGGCTGGCGGCTCGTTCGGTACTTGGCTCGACAGGGCTACAGATTACAACCCGATTACGGGCACAACAAATAAACCATAGGAGAGCGTTATGGCTCTAGCCCTCGGCAAGTTTACTGACGCTTTCGTCGGCGCAGATGAGAAACGCAGAGATCGCCGCGCAAAGAACGCACAGCTTTATGCAAGCTGGATAAGTGCAAATCCAGACGCGAGCGTTGACGAGCGTAAGGAATATTACGGCAATCTTGCGGGCAACAGTCGCGGGCTACAGTCGGGCATTCCGACCGAAGAAACGATGAAACGCCAAGTCAAAAAGTACAAAGACAAGCAAGCAAAGATTGCGGCGGCTAACGAACGTGCGGCGAAAGACAGGGAGTTGCAACTGGCTCGTCAATCTTTGGACGACATAAACAAAGTAGCGAAGTCTCTCTCTCCGCTTTTTGGAGACAAGGCCGCCGCAAAAGAGCAGGCCGTAGCTACTGGCCTTACATCGCCCGAGCAGTTCGATCAGGTCTACGCTCGAATGAAGACTTTTGCGTACGCTGATTGGAACGAAACCAACAAACTTCTTATTTCAGACTACCTAAACGACCCAACGCAAGCAGCCCTTGATGCGCTCAAGGGAACGACAACAAGCGCAGAGCTACAAACTATGATCACGACCCAATACAAGGGCGCTTTAGATCGAGAGGCAACTAGGCAAAATGATCAAGCTGCCGTGGCCTACCAAGAGATAGCCAATACTGCATTGACCCAAGCAGACTTTGACGCACAAAATTCTGCCGTTACTGCCAAGTTCCCGCTCGCTACTGTTTCGGGAGCAACAGCCGAACAAAACACATTTTTCGAAACTCGAATGGGAAAAATTACGGAGCAACAAACCGCAAAGGCTAAAGGCGAACTTAACACAGCCGCCTCGAGAGCGAGCAGCCTTGCCCAATACAACGCGATGGTTCAGGGCATTCAAGCGGAATACCCTGACCTAGACATTGGAGCCGCTTTCACGCTGGACGCTACTGTTATGTTGCGAGAAAGGTTAAAACGGGAAGCTGAACAGGCCGCCCTTGCGGGAGTAAAGACCGTAGAGAACGAAGAGCAGTGGCAAGCTCTTAGGGCTGAAATGGTTAGGTTGTATGGCGCGAACTTCCCCGCACAAGCCGCGAGTAACGACTTTGACTTCCTCGACCAAGCCTTCCGCCAGAAAGAATTGATGTTTGAAAAATCTTTGAAAGGCAAAAAGGAGTTGCTTGAGGGGGAACTCTTGAAAATTGGTCAAGTGATGACGCCCGATGAATACACGAACGCAAAGGCATTGATCGAACAACAGGCGAAAGAACTCGGCATTACCTTAGATACTTCGGGTGGCGATGATCAAAATTCTCTCAAGGCTGGCAGAGACGCTACGGACGCACAGCAGGAGATTATCCAAGCTGCGACCACGATTGCGGGTGATGCAAAGAGCATAGACGAATACGACCGCCGCATAGAAGCTCTTAAAGCCGCCAACCAAGACGTGGAAGTGACTGACGAATTGCTTGCAGGCGCGAAGGCTCTATTCACCAAGCAGCAAGCCGCTCGAGAGGAGAAGCAAACCGAGGCGCTACAGCTAACCGTTGCTGATAAAGTAAACAATGCTGATATGTCTCTGGCGGCAAAACAAGGGAAGACCGCAGAGGAAGCAATCGAAGACTTCCTAATCGGTCTAAAAGCTGGCTTGCAAGAAAAGGGCATTGTCCTTACTGACGATCAGGAGAGCAGGCTGCGAGAAGATTACGGAACCGCGATAACGGCGCTTACGAGCCAAATCGACAATGCGGTCAACCCAACGCAGACCCCCGAGGTGATGCAAGCGACAATCCAAGGTGGGCGAGAAAAGTGGCTCAAGGTCATACAGAACACTTTGCAAACAGACAATGTAAAGTTCACCCCCGAAATAGAAGCTCTTGCAAACGGTGGGTTTAATGCAATCTTTGCTAACCTTCGCAATGCCAAGGATGCAGAAGAAAGGGCAAAAGTCACCACCGCTCGAGACCAAATGGAAAACAGTCGAGGGTTTATTACGCAAGAGGATATCTCGGAAATTACCGAGGCGTATATCAAATCGCCCATTTTCGTGGGAGACAGCACCGATGAAGACACGATTGGCGGAATTTCCACTGCCCTGTCAACGCAAGCAATCACGATCATTCGGAATACTGTGGAAGACTTGGGCCTGCCTATCGATGAATTTTTGGTTGAAGATATTATGTCCGAAGCCCAGAACCTAGCGGGTGCAGAAGGGCAGACCATCTTAGACGGGAGCGGGTTAAATCGATCTTTCAATGTTGATGCCTTGAAGGGGATTATCTTTAACCTCGTGCGAGTGGACGGGCTTGCGAAAGTGCTCGATAAGAACGGCGCTATTGAGCAAGCCGCCTTTAACGAGGCCGCTATGAATACGGGCATAAACAACTTTGCAACAGCCAGCGAGAAAGACCTTAAAATATTTAGGGGCGAGTACGCACGGTTGCGCGAAGTTATCCGCACCAGCGTTTTCGACACGGTTGACCCTGAGTTTACAAACACAGCGGACAGATCAAGCGCTATGGTGGCAAAACTACAAAACAGAGACGGGGAGTTCTCTCTTGAAGCGCTGCCGTTTACAAAAGATATGGACGCACTCTTTGTCGAGTTTAGCGGCTATACCAAAATATATGAAGACCCATCCATTCCTGACGCGCAAAAACTAATAGCGGGGCAGAATGTTATGGGCAAAGCTGACGGCATATTAACCATGCGGCAAGGGCTTTCTGCCGAAAGCGCTCGTGTGCAGCGAGAGATTGGCAATCTGCAACAAGCCCTTCAAAGTGGGATGTATCCTAAACAGGGCGTTGACAGCGGGATGCGCGAGAAGATCGAGACCAACCTTGTTATCCTCAACCAACAGCGACAAACCATAGAGAAAGCCTCAAAGGGCTTAACTGCCTTTGCAGTAGCCACAGACGCTAAAGTCAAAGCGCTTGAGTTGTCCGAGCAAAAACGATTGCAGCAAGCCTCTATTGACGAGACGGATCGTGCAGACGAAGTTCACAACGCTCTCCTCAACGAGTTCAGTATTTACGAGCCCAACTTGAAAACAGAATTTAACAAGATGCAGGGCAATAACTTGCAGGGCAGTAACGCACTCGAAATCAGTCCAGAGGACACGAACGCTTACAGAGCATTCGCAAGAGAAAAACTTGCTATTGCACGCGGTCAGGCCCCCATTTTAGATGACTTTGACGAGTACGTGTCAGGTCTCCCGAGCATCACGCTAAACTCGGAACTAGTGACGCCAGCCCCAACATCGGCCACCGAGCAAGCTGTACTTAACGCGGTGGGTGAAGGTGGCGCAGCACCAAGAAGCATAGCACCTGTTGATCAGTCTTTGACAAACGCACCTTCTAACAATGTCGTCATTGCACCTCAAGACCTTGATGAGTTTGGTAGAGGTGGAGGATTTACAGACAGTTCAACATTTCGCTTTAACGAGCGGAGGTCGGAAGCGCTAACCCCCATAGAGGCCATGCAAGAGTGGTTGGATAACAACAGTGCTCGTGTTTCGGGAGCAGACAATTCGCCGACACAAGGAGTAAGGGAATGGGCGGCGAGAAACAAAGAGCGGCTTATGCAAGAATTGAATGTGTCGCTCTCAGGCCTAATGCAGATGGCAAACACGGGCCAACTCAACGCAATGTATAACGAAAGCCTACCCTAAAAGGACGACCCGAGCGGGTGCTCCGAGTAATCTGTCAAGATCAGGTTAAATGGAGTACCCGATATGGTCGATTATGCACAGTTCGCCGCAGAGGCGAATGCCTTTGGTTCGTCAGACAATTCTTTATCTTCGGGTTACAACGACCTTTTTGGCAGTGACCTTATAAGAAACAAAGACTTTCACCAAGACATCCGAGATTATTACTCGGCACAGGGAATGTCGTTCTCATCCACGAACGAAATGCTAGACAAGTGGTACACTGATCGCCGCTGGATCGACAGCAACTTTGGCGAAGCTGGTATGGACATGGCGAAATACGCCAACTCAAGCGATGCTGACCAGCAGCGCCACACTCGCCTCGCAGCCGCGTGGCAACGAGCGCCTTCGAGGGGCACACTCTTTGACCAAGTTGTAGACTATGGCGGAGCGACCATTCTCGATCCAGTTAATGCTATTCCTTATGCTGGCGTTGTCAGTAAGCTCTCGAGGATTGGTCAGGTAGCGAAGGCCGCTCGTGCGGCGGGCAAGACACGCGCAGCCGCTCGTTCAGCGGGCGTTTCACGAGGCGTAAAAGAAGGCGTGGTTGAGGGCGCAACAGTCGGCGCGGCTTTTGGTGGGGGATTTGATGCCCTGCAACAATCACGAGAAATGCAGCAAGGCATTACTGATGCAACCGAATATGATGTCGGGCGAATTGGAAAATCTGCCGCTATCGAGGGCGGGTTAGGCGGATTTCTAGGTGGCGTCATCGGTCGCTTTGCGTCAGGTAAACAAGCCGACGATGCTCTTAACTGGTCGAAAAATTCAAAGCTAGGCCCGTACATCGAAGGGCGGCTCGCACAAATTAACCGCATCGAAAACGACCTTAACGTAAAAATTGCGGATAGTAGCCTTGAAGATCAGCGCTTTGATCTCGTCAATGAACTCGGGCTAATCCAGCAAGAAAAAGCTGACATCGAAAACTATGCTCGTGACGTGGAAAGCAGACAGGCCGAGCTAGACGGTCTTGCTAAAGAAATGGAAACTGCTCAAGCCAATGGCGACAGCACTGGCTCGCTGATGACAGATTTCCAAAGCAAGAACGCCGAGCTTACCAAGATGCTCGAAACAAGAGAGGTCAAACCTCTCGAGCGCCTGTCGCCCGAAGAAATCCGCGCTCGTGAAAAGCAACAAAAAGTCGTAAACGCTCCCGCACCCAACACGGGTGCTGCGCCCACAGGAAACGCCACAGGCACCGCGACACCCGCAGATACAGTGCCGACAGAGAACTTAGATGGACAGGCACCAGCCGCAGAGGCACCAGCAGCGCCAGAGCCCAAAGCCCCGACCCCTGATGAAGTACGTGCTGAGATGGGTAGCATGGAAGTTCCTGATGGTGAGGGGGGTCAAGAAGCCTTTAATGCAGCTACAAAAACCAGTGCGGCTTGGGCTTCCAACTTAAAGAAAACTCTCGCAGGCTACCGCAAAAAAGCCAAAGAGGCGGGTATCGAACTGCCCAGTGATGAAGAGCTTGGACGCTTAATAGCGGCGGGTAAGTTTGACTTGAAGGCCAACGGGAACCTTAACAAAGATGGCATCCAGAAGCTCAAAGAGTTCGTCACTTCTCGTGGCGGAGATGCAGTAAAACAATTCGTGGGCTCTCGCAGAAAGCCCAGCAAAACGGCAGCCGAAACGCCAGAAGCACCAGCAAGTGCGCCCGCCCCAACCGAGGGCGAGACCGACCCAATCACAATTAACCTCAAGGAGAAAAGGGCTGCCGAACGGGCTGAAAGTGTAGGCACAGGCGAGAGTAATGAAGACCTTATGCTTCGCCTCGCAGAAGAGGAAATACCTGACAACGATGGCAAAGCGTCCGATGTGCTTTTGGGCAACCCGCTTGCCACAGACAAAAAAGGCAAGGCTAGTAACGAAAGGGCCACATTAAAGTTTATCGAAGCCATAAGCGATTACGCGAAGCAAGCCAAAGCCAAGGGCAACACGCCCCTTACAATGGACGACATTGGCAAGCTGATTAAGTCAGGTCGCCTTGAGATTAAAAAGAACGGAGCCCTTACCAACCGAGGCATTCAGATGGCGAAGGCAATGGCCTCGTCTCGTGGTGATGGTAAGTTTGTTCTCAAGGCTCGCGCTACTGCAACGCAGGTTACTGACGAGGCGGCTCGCATAGAGGCATACAACAAAGCCAATCGCACCCCCGAGCAAATTGCGGCAGACAGAGAAGTCTCGATGGCGGCGGACACTATCTTTGGTGACATCATCGAAGCCGCTGTCGCAGAAGGTGTGGTGGACAACACCAACAAGATCAGAAACAAAATCTTAGCTGGCCTTAAAGGCAGCATGACCGATGAGGTCTATGGGGCTGTCGTTCGCCGCTTGGACGATTGGGCCAATATCCGCAAAACCATAGCCGACGATGCCTCCGAAGCCGAAGTCTTCAATCTCGCTCAAGAGCGGATGGCGGAGCAACGGCTACTCGATCTTGCGTTTCATACCAAGCAAGGCGTTGACACAGGCGCACCCAAGTCCTCGGGCGGTAATCGTGTGGGCGGTACGGCAGCCAAGGCAGGAGCGGCGCTCGAGAACGACCCCAACGCAGGCCGCGTGTTCCGCACGTACGTCAACAGCAAGGGCGAAACTGTCACCACGAGCAAGATTAGCAGCCTGTTTAAATCGGGCATGGATATTGGTGATGGGTATAGCGTCACCGAGGGCGTACAAGACCTCAACCCCAGAACCTTCAATCTCCAAGAGGCTCAAGCAGAGGCCATTCGTGACGCGGGCCTTGGCGTTCAAAAGGCAACTTATGAGGTTGTGGCACAAGGCGGCGAGCGTGATGTTGCAGGTATCGGGCGGGGCAATCGAGTTAAGAAAGGCATGATCCTTCATGGTGCGCCGATCAAGCAAAAGGACGGCACATTTAAGCTCAAGCTCTACAAGGAAAAGAAACACGCTTACGAAGTACTGGGTCTCCAAGGCAAAACTGATGGATACGTTCTCGTCAAAGACTTGCCCATGTTCGAGAACATGGATGAAGTCAGGGCAGCCATCCTAAAAGCAACTAATGACTTTGCGGGTGACGGCAAAAAGATTGGCGTCGAAGCCGCCAACATGATCAAGAAAGTTGATGAAGGCGGAGCGCCTGCGATGATAACCGCAAACATGCGGAAGATTGCGGCAAGAGAAGGTGTGACCATAGAGGGCAATGACACCCCTGCCTCTGTGATCGAGAAGATACGAGCGAAAGACAGTCTCGTGGGCGGACACGGCGACTACACCAAGTATCAGGTCGAGCTAAGAAAGATCAAAGCTCGCACCCCAGCCGACCCTGATCCCGTTACGATTAACGTGGAGACAGGTAAGCCCAAGGCTATCAACACGGTGAAAGCAGACGGCACACGAGGCGACAAAATTTTGGTTGTTCTCAAGCGTACAGACGACAAAAAGAACGCGAACGCCAACGCTCGCATAATCAGCGAAACGCAGTTAGCGGACGGCAAAGGCGTTGACGCTTTGCTCGGACAATCAGACGCCGACCTTTTCTTTATCGGCTATGTCCCACGGGAAATAAACGGTGTGGACGTACGCAAAATGCGGACAGACCGAGAGGCTATCTTGAGTGCGTTCGAGCCGCTCGATGACGCCAACAAACTAGACGGCTCGGCAGTGGATGCGTATGTCGCACCGCCCAAGCCAGTTGATCTTGCCGTCGAAGCCCCCCGCATGATGATTAACATGGCGGACTTTACTGACGATCAGTTTGACAACCTTTTCATAGCTGTTTCTCTCGCTCGTAATTCGGTAAGTTCCCTTGGCGGAGAGGGCGCAGGACTTGTCAGTCTTCCAGTAAACAAAGCCGAAATGCGTAAGGCTTCCGTGACACTGGGCGAGCTTCACGGTTACATGGAGATACTCGAGAGCGACAACTGGATAACAACCATTGCGCCGAAGTATAACGAAGCTGGGATGCGTGAAATAACGGGTCAGCTAGAGATTGACATAGGCCCGCGCACAAAAGCGCTGCGAACAATGTACGAAGTGTTGAGTAACATCGCTCCTGCGGGTTTCAAGCTGCCAAATCAAACCATCGAGGCCAGCCGTGGTCAGCTTAAAAAGGTGATCAAGGGCGTAGATAAAGTGCAGTCGGCTGAGATTACTCGATTGTTTGACGAAATAATGGGGGATCGCACCGAAGCCCCAATATTCGTTGACGGCAGCAGCAAAGGCACGGAGGTAGGTAACGGCTACTATACATCAACCGCCATGTTTATGAAGGATGGCTCGGTGTCTCAGACAGGGCCAGTGAACCGCGTGTCTCTCGACGTTGCGGGCAACAGAAACCCCACGACCGCCGCAGAAAACCAAGGCATCGGTTCGACATACCTGGTCATGCACGAGCTTGGTCATTGGGCGTATCGCAATCTTATGTCGTTTGAGATGCGAGCCGAGTTTTGGAAAGAGATGTCTAAGTATTATGATGAGAATGGTAAGTTTGATGGTGGTGGCAAGGGGGTCACTGGTCAGACATTAGTGGACGAGCGCACACCTTTTGCCCAGTTGCCTGATGGCAGCACAGCGGGTCTTTCAAATGGCAGACTAAGCCCGCAAGAAATGTTCGCCAATCAATTCGCTCTGTTCTTGCAGAAGAAATATGACGCTGTTTACGTGCCGCAAAACACGAGCGTGTGGAAGAAAGTAACGGGCGCAATCAGAGCCCTTTGGATTAAGATGACAGGTCAAACCTCTCGCGACCCCAATCTTGAACCGCTCTTCGACAAGATGCTTACAGACAAAAACGAGCTTGCTCGTGTGCGTTTCTCCAATAACACCAAAGGCCCGACCACAAAACTTGGCGGCGTTCTTCACTTTCGTTACGTGCAGTTGTTCGAGGCAATGGGCCGATACAAAGAAAAGATGCCCAACAATAACGCCGATACGGATGACGCTATCGGTGGTGCAACCTACCTGTCCGAAGTCGCTTACTACCTCAACGGAATGGGCTTTACCAAAACAGATAGCGCGATTGCTGCAATCAAAAAAAGTGAGGATTTCCGCGTAAATACTGGGCCGCTCACCGCGCTTCCCGCTCCTGTTCGCCGTAAGATGCGAGCCGTTGCACTAGAAATCAATCAACTTCTTTACAAAGAGAAGGTGAATATCGACGGATACGGGGCTGATTACATCTTGTCAGGCAACGCCTACAAGGAAGGCTTCGAGAAACAGATGACTGAACTGGTCGAGCAAAAGGTTAATCCTCTCGTAGACAAAGTTCTTACAATCCTCAATGACGAGTACATGAACATTGAGGGTGGTGACATCCCCGAGTACCGCATGTCTGAAGAGATACTCGACCTCCGCAAATCCGTAAACCTCACGCCTGCTAAAATGAAGAAGGTTATGGCGGGCAAGAACATGAAACAAAAGGTCAACGCAAAGAAGGGCTCGGCACTTTCAAACCTTCGCCGATGGATGGCGGAATATGCAAAGAAAAACACCAAGCCAGAAAAGGCAGGCTCTTCAACAAGCGAGGCCAAAGCCAACAGCGTAAACTTACAGCAAACAAGCACAGAAGATTTGCTCGAGATGTTTATGGACGAATTGTCTGTGGGCGAGACAACCAAGACAAACAGCAAGGGAACAAAGAAAGTCGCCACGGGCGCAGTAAGCACTTATGGCGGCAAGATCGCGACAGAAATCAAAAAGCGCTTTAACAAGAGCGATGAGACCGCCAACATAGTTGTCGATGATGAAATGAGAAAGCTCGCTGCCAAATATTCTGGTATGGATAAAGACGAGCTTACCGCAGCGTTCGCCCGAGCAACGTCTCGAAAGGACGATGCTTCTAAGAAAGAGCGTGATGCAATCCGCTTGGCGTTCTCAAAACAAAAAGGCGGGCCAAACTACGGCAAGAAAACCCTGCCTCTTGGGGCCATCGTCAACCGAGCAGTGGTTGCTGAGGTGGGTCAAGAGATGGGCACTGGCACAGAGCTTGGCATACCCGCCAACGCGCCCGTTTCTATGCGCTCGTTCCTTGGGTTGATTAACCACCGTACGGGTGAGAAGCAACTCGCCAGCCGCACCATTGCGGCGCGGCTTGCAAGGCTGGGCGTTTCATTCCCTGCCACAAAAGCAACCGAAGGCTGGAATGGCTTTCTCAAGGAGATACGCAACCTCGGAACGAACGTATCCAAGTCTGACGACATTACCCAGACGTTGCAGTACATCGGCAGAACTTTGTATGCAACTGAGGTGCTGACCCCTGCGAGCCGCCGCTTGCTTAACGGTTACGCTCGTCAGACCGATCAAGACCCTTCCGCCCTCCTCGGCAAAATTTTTGCTGACTTTGCTGATGACCAAGGCACGGGCTCAGACCTTGCGAAGATGCGAGAAACTCTTAGCGGTGATGACCTCCCCCGCCTCGATGACCTTGAGCTATCTCTCTCCGAGGACATGATGTCCTCGGCAAGCTACGTTCTCGACGGCGTGGTCGCAAGCAAGGCGGCTCGCCGCCGCTTCCCTGTTCCGTTCGTACGCAGTGCGTTCGACGGCGATGGTGCCAGTGACATGCTTTCTACATCTCACGCGGATGTTTACGACAGCAAAGTCCCGAGCGAGTTTGCGGCTCAGTACGCACGAACAGTTATCGACCGCATGAATGTCGCCCAGCTTGACGCAGTTGACGCCTTCACTGGCAATGGCGCACAGGTTATGTATCGCAGCGTTCGCAACTCAGCGTCCGACCTTATTGGTTCTCGCATTGATGACGCCCCTGTTGATCATCTGCACCACCGCATAGACCAATTAGTCAGCGGGCTGGACGAACCGCAAGCATCAGAAGCCGCCGACTTGATCGACACTCTGTCTGATCTGCGAGGCGCCATGAATAAGGGTGGCGACATAGCCCTGCAAAGGGAGATGGCAAAAGACATTGAGGGCCAGCTTGCCGAGCTTGGCGTGACTGACCTACTTGATGTTGAGCCAGTGTTCGTGCGGGACAGAAACCCTGTTGCTATTGTGGGCGCAGTAAGCCGCAACTCTGATGGGGTTCAGAAAGTTATCTCGGCCCTGCGTCGAGACGCTGCCGAGGGCACAGCCCGCACTGACGTTGAGGCGGGTATCCAAGGCATTATGGACACCATGTCGGCAACCGAGATGTACTCCCGCCTCGCATCAATAGCGGGCGGCAAACAGCACTTAAACCGCATCCTTCGCGAGCATGGTTTCTCAAGCATTTCTGTCGGTGGCGAGCGAGTAATCCTCAACTCGTCAGATGTACGACCCGTTAAGTCCAATATGTTTACGGATGCCGAGCCTACTCTAGGGGCAAGCGAGACAACACCTAGCGGTCTTAACCGAGCCGTCATTACCTCCGCGCAAGAAGGCGTACCGTACGCCGACATCGTTGCCAATGCGTCGAGAGTTCTCGAGGCGGGCGGTGTGCCACCTCGTACACTCGATCAGATGATTGCAGCAGCCAACGGGCGTAACATTGGCGAAGATGGCAAAAACATAATCAGAAAGTCTAACGTCTGGAACCCGCTCGCAACCAACAGCGCAATCATGCGTAAGTCTGGGATACGGTGGCTCGCCAATCACTTTGAGCCCGAGGACGGCTCGGGCGGTCACTTCGAGCGTACGAACGAGGGGATGGGCAAGTTCCTTATGCCCCTAACGAGAATGCTGAACGAGTTGCCCGACAGCAAGAATGTGTTTGGTCGATACTGGCAGAACGGGCCAACACAAATGGCTCAAGCCGCCATGAGTACCGTAGGCTTTAGTCCTAATCGCCGAGCTTCTCAGCCCGCATCGCACATGAATATTGTGAGCGCCCTTCGCAATAGCGCCAAGGCGGGAACGCTCAACGCACAAGAGAGGGCGGTTTACGATCAAATCCGTTCTTACCTTGGCAGCGCAGTCGGGCGTATGCGCCAAGCTGGCATGGTAGTGGGTGACGTGGGCGAAGATTACTTCCCGCAGGTTTGGCGCAAAGACATGATCTTAGCTAATAGAGACGAGTTCGTTCGGCGCATGGCGGCGTATCTCAAAGTGGAACAAGCATCCACGGGCGGTGCGCCTCACGCAACAGGCCGTGCGGAAGAGATTGCCGAGCGGATTGTTACTAAACTAACAGACGAAGACGGTGTGCTCTCCCAGACTTCGGCGCAACTAAAGGCGGTAGGATCAGACGACCACCTCGATTATCAGCGCATGATCCGCCTGCAAGACTTCAAACGGTTCGCCGACTTTGACAATCCCGACAGTCTCGCAGGTTATCTCGAGAATGACATTCTCGTAGCCATGACCAAATACTCAGACAACCTCGAGCACCGCCTTGATATGACCGAGGCATTCGGGGTGGGCGCACACGGATACCACGACTACACCGCAATCTTGTCTTCGCCAACAGCAGGGCGGGCGACGATAGCAACGCTCCTACGCAGTAACAAAATTCTCCGCACTAATTACGCGATCAACGCTGGCAGCGAAGAGGGTCTGTTTAAGAAGAGCTTTGATCACAACGTATTCATGTCACCTTTCAAAGAAGAATACCCTGCGCTTGCTAAAGCTGACGAGCTAATTGCGATGGCAAAGGCTGGTGCGTCTTCTCGAGAGATAGAAGAAAGCATTATGCAGTCTCTCGACGCTGCGCTGACGGGCACAGAAAACGCCCAAATAATGCGGAACAATTTTAAAAAGAGAGCAACAGCAATCGCCAACGCCTTAAACGACACGAAAGGTTTGACGGTTCTCACTTCGGCAGCCAACGTCAAACATGCCAACGGGTTCTACAACGCCGCTGTGCGCCGCCCAATCGAGGGATTGCATGGGCTGTACGCGATGGCTGATACAAGCAAGTGGCTGCGCGGCATCAACGCTGTCACGCTTCTGACTTACACCACACTCACATCGATACCTGACCTTGTGCTCCCGCTCGTTCGCACAGGTGACTTGAAGTCGTACACAAAAGCGCTGACGGGTTACATGAGCCAGCGAGAAGGCGGCAAAGCGTACAGAGAGATGATCCGCAATATCGGAGCGGCTACCGAGAACGTGGTGCATCAACGGATGACGATGGCTCACGGCGTCGAGAGCACCCAGTTTATGAGCGGCTTCTTTAACTCGACATTGCTAACGCCTTGGACTGACACGATGAGGGACATTGGCGCTGCGGTTAGCTACGAGCACCTCAAGGCGCAATCGCGGATTGCTCGAGAGTACCCCAACTCACGATCAGGCCGCATAGCTAAACGCATTCTGAAAGAGGAAGGGCTGGAAGACCTCTATCAAGAGGGCGACATCGATATGATTATGCAGACACGGGGCTCAGAGAGAGAAGACCCAAGAAGTAAAGCCATCTCGTCCTCGGTTATCAAGCTAACGAACAAGATGATCTTCACCCCCAATCCAAACGACATTGTTTTGTGGGGGCAGACACCACTCGGGGCCATTGCGATGCAGCTAAAGTCCTTCCCGATTATGATGGGCCGCTTGATTGGCAACGCATTCGGTGAGGCGTTTGCTGGTAAGGGTGCAATCAATCGGACAGGGAACTTCGCCAAAGCGTTTGTCGGTGCCTCAGACAACCGCCTAGCGCCTCTCGCAGCCCTTCTAACGGCGGCTCCCGCCTTCGGTGCGGGGGCAGTAGCAGTGAAGGATATCGTGCAAGGTAGAGGCGGTGAGGACAACAGGCAACACGCAGTTCGTGACCGCAGATTGAGCAAGCACTCAGGAATGTATCAAGGCTTCAAGGACAATGAGTTTCTTGATAAGTTCTTCGGGTGGGGTTTCGATGGCTTCGTCGCAGCGATTGGCTTTGGCTTCCTCGGCGACTTAATGTTCGAGATAGCGTCCCAATCTGACAACGGTGCGTATGGACAGAACAGAGTAATGGAAGCGGTAGCTGGGCCCACTCTTGGCCTTGCCCATGACGCCCTGACAGTAACCCAAGGGATTAACTCTTTGATTGAGGGTGACGAGGCAAACGGGATACGCCGCGCTGCCGTAAGGGAAACCACTGGTCGCTTCATACCCTTCCTTCCTAACTCTGCGCGAGAAAGCATAGTCGATAGGATTGCTGGGGTGAAGAACGCAGGGCAAGGCGGCAGCGGAGGTTATGGCGGGGGCTACGGCAGTGGCTATGGCGGCGGCTATGGCGGCGGCTACGGTTGATCCTCGTCAGCCCAAGGCATGTCCTTGAGCGTAACAGTCACCCCCTCTTTTGCTCGAGCGTAAACGGAGCCAGCTTGGGAGCTTCTAAGCTGGTTCCTTATTTGTCGTATCTTCTCTTGTTGTTTGGCGTCATCACTTTCTTTTGACACTCTTTGCCCCCTCTATCCTAACCGCCTCCCAACCCACGGCTGCGTAGCCGCAGATATCAACGTACGTGTCGAACTTTGTGGGCGACGTAACCATCCTCGACAGCTTGACCGCCATCATAATCATGGTGACATGCTCTGGCCCCAGCTTCGCACCCTCGGCGAGTTGAGGCTTGAGCAATTCGTTAAGCATGTTTGCGATAGACATGAAGTTCTCGTGAGGCTCGCCGTACTCGTTATTGCGATCCTTGTTGATTATGAGCGAGGCTTCTTGCAGCGGCATGTCTCGTGACTTAACCATTCTTTCTCTCCCTCAGTATCTCGCACTCGAGTATGACTTGCTTGCACTTGAGTTCGATCAGCCTGTCTCGCTCGTGACGCAGCTTGGTCTCGGCTCTGTGAACGTCATCCGTGCTGGGTTCTTCCATCCCGTCGAGCCGCTCGTTAATGCTTTGGATGTCAGCTTCCTTGCGTACCACGCGCTGTTTGACATCGGATAGTTGGTCATAAATATCCATGTTACACCTTTGGTTCTGGCGCGAATTGCTCGAACTTATCGCACGGCTCTCTCGCCTCTTTGCCAGATAATTTACAGTTCCATCCGCCGTTCTCGTTTGCAAAGCTGTGCGAGCAAAAGTTACAAGCGGGGTTGAGTTTTGTCGGGCTCCAACAGCTATCGACCTTAAAGCAAAACTTGCAGCGCCAATCCTCGGGCTTGTCAGATACGCGAGTAGCTTGCCCGTCGAGCGCAGCTTGTATCTTGACGTACATTCCATCCCATTCTTCCTGATCGAACGCGACCAGTTCCGCATGGTACTTGCTCGTGTTCTTACAATAGGAGATGAAGAACGCTCGCTCGATCTGGAACATAGCCATCATCATAATCATTTGACGATAGTATTTCCGATGGCTCGCCTTGACGCCGACTGACACAAACTTTTTGAAGTTAGCATCGTTCATCGATTTGATCTCGAGAATGGCTGGGCCATCCCCGTCCTCGAAGTCGATCAGCCCGTCAGCATGACACACGACATGACCGTTGAGCCACTCGCGCCTATGCTGTCGGCCCGTGAAGTCATCCTTCTCCCACACGCGCACGTCAGCTTTCTTGATCAGGTCTTTAACCACCCAATCTTCGATGCGGTGCCCCGCAAAAAATATGCGCTTGAGCGTGGGGTCAGGTTCGCGATCAGGAAAGCCACGCAATGACAGGGCCATCTGCGCGATGCAGTCTGTCCCTGCCATACTCGCACCTATGTAGGCACGGGCTTCGCCGCGATCCTCTGCGGCGTACCCTGCATCTATCTGCTCGATTACTTTTTTTGCTATTGGCGACACAGGGTGCATGGTCGTCTCCTAAAACGGAATTTCATCGTCTCCGATGTCACCCGCTTTTTCGCTCTTGGTGCCCTCGGAAGCGGTGAAGTGATACTTCACTTTGGTTGATGTCTTGCCGTTATAAACTTCGTCCTTTGCGACAATGCCCACCTTTTTACCCACAAAGTACGAGGGGTGCGGCGTCTTCTTCGCATCGTGACCGATGCACGTCAGCAAGCTAACGATCTGCTCGAGACCAATGCGTGTCGCGGCCTCGCTGCCATCGTGATACTTGTATATCCACTGGCGGATCACGCCATCGTCGTTCTCGTAGCCGAGCACAAGCTGGATTGTTTTTTTCTTCTCGTCCTTCTCGACTTCCGCACTGCTGATATTAACAACGTGACGACCAGCACCCAAGATGCTTTGACCGCCGCGCACTTCGACGCCTGATAAATCTTCGCCTTCAAATCCCATTTCTGAAAATGACATTACTTCGATACTCCTTGCTGGTGTTTTTTGAATTGCGCTTCGGTCATGTAGACGCGGCGCAATAGTTCGGTTACATCGTCACACTCCTCGAATGCGGCGAGGCGTCTATGCGGGTCACGGGTCTTGCCATGCCATCCGTTGATCTGGTCTGTGACGAGGTAACGCTTCACATCCAGCTTGCCTTTCGTCTCGCTGGTCTTACGAACAAGGCAGAAGACGTGATCGTACAGGGCTGGGATGAGCTTCTGCACCTTCTTCTGCACGAGCATGGGCCAGTAATTAGTGACGCCGTTGTCGTCCTGCTCCTCACTCGCGAGAGCAGTGATCAGTACGTGCATATCCAAGTCACGCACCCACTTGAGAGCGGCAGTAATCTTGCGCTCGTACACGCCCCACTTCTCAAAGCCGTTCGCGTTATTGGCGAACTCGACTTCGACATCAGCGAAGCAACGCTGGCTTAATTCGGTCGCGCTATCGATTGCGATCCACTTATATTCCTGCTTGGCAAACTCGGGCGACATGACGTACGCACATAAATCTTTGAACGAATACTCGCCATCTTTCGTCGGGCGGTCGAACGAACTGAACGGGAGATAGTCGATCTCCATATCGCTGATGCTCGACAGGCCGCTCTCTCCCGAGAGCACGAGACCCTTACCAAACGCCTTGTGGTATTGCCCGATCATCGCAGTCTTACCTGCGCCGTGATGCCCATATAGAAGTGTCTTGGATGCGCCCGAAACCGAGCCATCGTTCGTCTTTAGTGGGGTGATTTTCATTTGCTAACCTTGATTGTTGGGAGCCCTAGTTTGATTGTGAGGGCGGGTGAGAGTTGCTGTCTTGTGTGCTCGTCGGCCTTGTCGAACTTGGCCTTCGATATGGTGTATCCTGCTGTTACGCAGTCGGGCAGGTTGTCATTTAGTAATAGGTCGGACAGAACTTTTTTGTCCCACTCGTATTTCTCGCCGAGCTTAACTGTGACGCTACCGCCGCCATCGAGATGAATGGGGTATTCGCCGACCTCTTCTGGAAGATCAGCTAAGAGTTGGGCTTTAAGATAGTCCAAACGCAGTTTAGTTTCCTCTTGCGTTTCGAGGCATTTGACGTAGGCCATCGCCGCTTCTAATAAGCGATCTGCTTGGGGGTGCTCGGGGGCGAGAGTTAATAGTTGGTCGCCGAATATGATGTCTTTATCCATCTGAACTCCTGATTAGTGACGATCTGTTAGCACAACGGGGGTTGTGGTAAAGTTGTCTATACGCTACACAAACGGCACAAGCAAGAGGAAAAATAAAAAATGAAGTTCGACATAGACAAGATGGTCGCTGATCTTGGCGGCGCATCCAACATCGCAAAAGGCATCGGGGCTAATCGTTGCGTCCCGTATGGCTGGATGCGGCGAGCGTCAGTGTCGTCTCTTTACTTGTCACAAATCAAAGAGGTGTGGCCCGCGCTAGACCTCAATCAATATTTCATCGGAGACGAAACAAATGACAGCACTCGACGCAGCCCTAGAATATCTGGACAAGGGGTGGGCACCTCTGCCCATCAACCCGCAGAGTAAGTCACCCCTTATTACTTGGGGCCATTACGTTGACAGCATGACCATGCCCACGGTTGAGGAGATCGAGGGCTGGTGGGCCGAATGGCCTGACGCACAAGTGGCAATCATCACTGGCCCGTTGAGTGGGCTGGTGGTGGTTGACTGCGACACAGACGATGAAGGCAATCTCCCCTCGGTTGATGCAGCCAAGGCGGCGGGGCTGACCCGCACACCTATAGTGGCTCGCACTAAGAATGGGTATCACTACTATTTCAAGTTCCCCAAGGACGCAGGGTGGATCAAGAACCGTGTCGGCAAAAACGTCACGCGATCTCACGAGTGGCCTGCGGTGGCTGGGTTCGATCTGCGAGGCTCGAAGGGCTACGTCCTAGCGCCACCATCCCCAGGGAAGTCATGGGCGATTATGGATGGCTGCGACTTCGATGATATGCCTGTCTATCCGATGCCCACGTTCGACACGCCGACTGCTGACAACGTAATCTCTTTCAACGAGATGAAGTTTGAGGGCATGAGCCTTGCTAACGTCAAGCGGCACGTCTCGGTCTGGGCCTCGACTGCTGAACTGGTCGAGCAAGTTGGCAAGCTACCCAGCGGCGGCGGCAACGCCCGAGACGATAGATTGTGGAAGGCCATCGCGGAACGCGCAGCCGAGGGCTATCGAGGCGGCGATCTTGTTGACGAGGCATACAAGTTTATGGCTGAGTTCTTTGTCGATTACATCGACGCAGCCAAGGTTGCTCAGATGTGTAACCGTGTCGAAGACATGGAAGCAAAGAACCATCCTGATCGGTTGAAAGAAGAGGAGCCCGAGGAAGCTGACGAGCCGCGCAAGTTTACCCCGATTACGACCAAGGATATCCCCGAGCTTGAGGCGCAGATCGGCAGTGTCGAATACTACATTGACCCCATCATCCCTACGAGTGGCACTATCATACAAGTCCACGGGTTCTCGGGTCACGGCAAGTCAATGTTCCTGCGTCATATGCTGTACGCGGCGGCGGCTAAACAATCTCGCTTCGGGCCGTTCAATATAATAAAAACTCCCAAGGTTCTCTACCTCGATTTCGAGAATAGCAAGTCGAACGTGGCAAAGTTTTTGGCTCGAAGCCAGCGCAGCTTCGGCGATGCGGGTGACAAGTTTATGATTTGGGCTCCGTTCCACGACAGCGAGGATATGAACCTTCGTACCGAGAGCGGCCTTAAACTGTTCTACCAGTGGGTCAAAGCAAACAAGCCCGACATCGTTGTGCTCGACACCGTTCGCTCGGCTTGGTCGGGTATGATGGAGAATAGCGCAGAGGAATGGTCGAACATCAATCGCCTGATGCTCAAGCTGCGTAACGCTGGCCTGACTGTTATCCTCGTGCATCACTCAAACAAGCCGAGCGATGGCAGCGTGTCGGGCCGTGAGGCTGGCTCGAGTAACCAGCTTACCGTTCTCGAAACCCAGATAAAGATCACGCAAATATTTGAGGATAAGGACAGTGCCGACATCAAGGCTGGCCTGTGGGATGGCGACCTGACCACTACCCCCTTCGCAACCATGTCATCGCCACAGCACATTGACGATGCAGAGAATATGGACGTGATGATGGACGTGAGGTTCGGCAAGGTGCGCGAATGGAGCGACACGCACGAGCCATTCTACCATGTGGGTTTCGTCAGCAACCGTGACGACGACACTGTTCGGATCATGTCACAGCGCACACCACAGCAACGGGCGCAGACGTTTGCTCAAGAGTGGGAGGACGCCAAGGGCATCACTCGCCCAGCCTTGTCGGACGCAGAGATAGCATCACGCTTGCACAAACAAATCGCGGTAGTGCGCGAGTGGACGCAGCCGATACGGGCGATGTCTCACGCGAGTGCTATTGCGAATGCCCAGTGATGGGGGTGATCCCTCCATCGCAGTGCGTATCCTAGCCAAGAGGGATCGTGCGAGGGTCAGCGATTAAAACAGGAAGCTCTTAAACTCAACCGCGTCCGAGGCTAAACCCCGCAACAACTTTATAACAACTCAAAAATAATAAGCAATTCTTTTCTGGCTTGGAAGTTGTTACCCTCGGCATCACGCCTACTATCCTCGCCTGCATGAGTTCCAACTCTGTTGGGAACTCATTTGTCTGCGCCGTCTTCGCTCCTCCGAGGGTAACAAGTTTGTCGAGAAAGTCAACAGGAAGATGTAATAAAAAACAACTTTAGTTGTGCAAAGGAAAACCGTGTGGTACTGGGGCCACATGGCAAAGCAACGAGAGCTTACGAAGAGGCAACGCAACTGGCTCCACAAGCGCCACGGCGACCTCGATCATCAGACAATGGCAGACAAGTTGGGCTGCTGCGTGGACACACTCAAGCGCATTCTCATGCGCGAGGGCTTGCAGTATTTCGCAGGGGCTAAGTACCAATTCAAAATGCCAGAGACGATGTGGGATAGGCCATGCACCTTATGTGGTGATCAAAAGCAACGGCCTATCAACCAGTATCGATGCACCCATTGCCACGAGAAGGAGGCGCTCTCGTCTCGCATGAGTTTTGGCGACGAGGAGGAAGGATATCGAGAGCCATCGCTCCCAAAGCCACCGTTCGACATCAGCAATTTCTTTTCATGGGGGCAAATCTATGGGTAATCCACAGAAGGCGAAGGGCGACAGGTACGAGGTTGATCTCGCACACTGGTTCAATGAACACATCTTCGGCGAGGAGCGGGTGCAACGCGCACCACTCAGCGGCGGCGGCAAGGTTGGGTTACACGCAGGCGGTGCTGACCTTCTCGGCACCCCAGAAATATTTGTTGAAGCCAAAAGAACCGAGCGGCTCAACGTACGAGACGCACTCACGCAAGCGGAGCGCAACATCAGAGACACACGCTCGACAGAATTTCCAGTGGTCATCACTCGCCGCAACCGCGAGGCGTTGGACGACAGCCTATGCGTAATCAGGTTAAAACATATGAAGGTGTTATACGCAGCCCTTCTTCGTGAGCGAGGGCATCTCAAAGGATGACCCATGATCGACCCTGTAACGGCTTTTGCCGCAGCTAACGCCGCATTTAAGGGCGTGAAGATGTTAGTCGGCGCTGGACGTGAGTTGCAGGATGTGTCCCAGCAGTTGGGTGCATGGTACAACGCATGTGCTGATATAAACAGGGCAGAGAGCCAGCGTAAAAATCCAACATGGCTAGATAAGAGAACTCATGGCTCTGATAACATTGAGCAACAAGCAATGGACATCGTTATCCGAAAGAAGACACTGAAAGAGCATGAGGTCAAAATAAAATTCATGTTGGATTTCAGATTTGGCTTAGGAACCTACGACGAGATGTTGGTTATGCGTCGAAAGTTACGAGCGGAAAGGGAAAGAACTGTATATCGCCAGATGGAAGCCAAGCGTCAAGTGCAGAACAATATGGCTATCGGCACACTCGGGTTCTTAATCCTCGGCACATTAGGAGGGGGCGTGTATCTTGTCTCGTTAGTAATATGAGCTTGCTCGCATCCATTGTCCTTGCGGGTTTACTCAATCCCGAGACCGTCGAGTGCCACTTGTGGAAGCGCATCGAGATCAACTCGGTCAAGCACTGCATCTATCGCGGGCCGAACCGAACGGTCTATACGCACTTCCCCACGCACAGATGGAGTGAGTGCCCTAAGACCTTCCAATGCCCTTACTCCTCCATGAAAGACAAGAAGCCGACCGTCCACGAGATGCTTCGTGGGTTGCGCGAGGGCTTTGGAAATTAGCGGTGCAGCTACGCTGGGGCTTCGCTGCACGAAAGGACGATGATGCCGCAAACTCGCGGTAGTGTTCTCTTGATTGGGGGCTCGTGTGGAACATCCAGAATTATTGTCATTGGTGATTGCGCTTGTAGGCAGCGCAGGTTTTTGGAGTTTCATATCTATGCGCGAGAAGCAAAAGTCGCTTACACAATCCGCTTACACTGACACTCTCGTTCAGCAGGTCGAGCGCCTTGCCTCTCGCGTAAACAAGATGAACGACGACAAAGAATTACTACTGAGGGAGATCGCCGAGCTACGCGCTGACCTTGGCGAAGCGCAAACAACCATCAAACATTTGGAGGAGATGCTGCGGCATCGTAACAACACATGAGGAAGATAAATCAACTCATCATCCACTGCTCCGCCACTCGCCCCGATTGGTACGAGGGGCAGACAGGCAAGGCCCAAGTCGCAGAGATCGACCGCTGGCATAAAGCTCGAGGCTTCGACCAGATCGGCTACCATTATTACATCACTCGGACAGGTGAGGTGGTCAACGGCAGGCCCGTCGAAATCTCAGGGGCTCACGCAAAGGGTAACAACTCGCACAGTATCGGGGTGTGT
>MDSX01051461.1_pt1 | contig 36825 bp, 33 predicted proteins | sample 811141 | NCBI WGS metagenome assembly MDSX01 (sample SAMN05326642, study PRJNA326480) | marine metagenome | isolation source: seawater | place: Atlantic Ocean: South East | collected 2010 | reverse complement strand
CTGAATGAGTTTGCTGAATGAGTTAAGAAATCATTCTAACTTTCCTCTTAGGCGAAATAAAAAATTCTAGTATAAAGAAGATTAGTCCGATACCCAATAGATACTGAAAATAGCTTTCATAATCAGTAAAGGAACGCTGTTCTACTTCCTGTTTTTCTAATCTATCAATTTGTCTTTTAATATCGGTAAGAATTTCGTTTCCCTCTTGAATGAAATAGTGCTTTCCACCACCAGCAGAAGCTAAGTCTCTTACCAGTTGGGGGTTAAGAATGCTCTTAACTAGTTCTCCTTTATCATCTCTTTTATACTGATTTCCAGAAGCTGACTTTACTGGAATAAATGAACCTTCTTCTGTCCCAACTCCAATCGTAAAAATATTCAAACCCACTTCACTTGCCTCTTGCACTTTCGCCATTGCCTCGTCATCATGATTCTCTCCATCCGTAATGATTATCAATGCTCTTTGTATTGCTTCTCCTTCTGCATATGCCTTTAATGCTAATTCAATCGCCTCTCCTATGGCGGTACCTTGGGTAGTAGCCTGGTTTGTATTAGCGCTGCTTATAAACATCTGAGCAGCCGAAGCATCATTGCTCAAAGGCATTTGCAGATATGCGTTTCCCGCAAATAATATAATTCCAATTCTATTGCCTCTAAGACTCTTAACCAGATTTTGAGTTAATCTTTTTGCTCTCTCAAGTCTATTTGGAGAAATATCTTCAGCCATCATGCTTTGAGATATGTCAAGAGCAATGAAAACATCTGAGCTTTGAGCTTTCACCTTTTCCTTTTTTGCTCCCCACTGAGGATTAGCTAAAGCACTGATTAGAAAAAGAAGAGAAAGAAGAGTCAATGCCATTTTCCACCTTTGACGTAAAATGGAAAAATTCGGTATTAATCTTTTCAATAAATCTTCGTTTCCAACATTTGCTAGACTTCTTTTTTGCCAAAAGCTGTAACCTAAGTAAAGCAAAAAGATTACCAAAACGGCAATCAGTAAAATCAAATGTTGTGGGTTTTCAAATCTGAACATACTAGGGCAATGTTTTGAATATTGAATGTCTTAATACCACTTCCAACAGGAAAATGAAAAGACCAATAGATAAGAATCTTCCATACTCCTCAGAGTATCTTTTAAATGTGGTAATGTCCATTTCTGTTTTCTCTAATCTATCAATTTCAGCATATATAGCTTCCAAGTTTTGTTCATTGGTAGCTCGGTAATATTTACCTCCTGTCATCTCAGATATCTGATTTAAAAGCCCTTCATCTATTTCTACTTTAGCCATTCCAAAAACATATCGACCGTCACTTCGCCTACTGATTGGAGAAAGTGCTTGACCTACACTTCCTACTCCTATTGTATAGACTTTAGTTTCTAATTCTTGAGCAATTTCTGCTGCAGTCATAGGCTTAATGTAGCCTGAATTGTTGACTCCATCGGTAAGTAAGATTATCACTTTACTTTTCGCTTCACTATCTTTTAATCTATTTACAGCAGAGGCCAATCCCATTCCGATTGCAGTACCATCTTCAAGTAGGCCACATTGCAGGCCATCAAGAAAATCTTTTAACACTCGATGATCAGTTGTCAATGGGCATTGGGTAAAACTTTCTCCAGAGAAAACGACTAATCCAATTCTATCATATGGTCTTTTGTCTACAAATTGAATTGCCACTTTTTTACTTACTTCTAATCGGTCCGGTTTGAAATCTTGAGCAAGCATACTGCTAGAGATATCCATAATCATCATGATATCTATTCCTTCCGCTTTTACTTCTTCTTCTTTTAAAGTCAGCTGAGGCCTTGCCAATGCAATTACAAACAATACAAAAGAAACAGCTTTAAGAATATTTAAGTAAGGAAACACCGTAGACCTTATGGATCGAATGCTTTTTATCGGCTCAAGATCAGGCATTTGAAGGTGAATTTTTTGATCTTTTCCTTTTCTTTTCTTCCATAACAATGCCAATGGAATTAGAATAAGTAAGCTCAAAAAATAAGGACTCACAAATGTTATATCGCTGAAGACATCTATCATTCTTCAATAATTTCTTGATCAGCAATGATTTTCACTTGTGTCTGTCGAACAAATTCAAATGCTTTATTCATGAATTCTTGATGAATGTTTAGACTAGGTTTTGATTTTGCAAACTTTACTAAATCGGCCACCTGCAAAATATTTTTCATCTCACTAATTTGAGATTTATCTAAATCTTTCTTTTTGATAGCACTCACAATTTCATCAGTGGTGGATTCAAGTGCTGGAATTTTATACCTGTTTTCCAAATATTCTCTTACTATGTATGTCAATTCTGATTGATAACCTTTAATGTCTGATTGCCACATGTTTTTCTCGTCCAGGTCATGCAATTTATCCAATGCAATTTTATGAGCAGGTATAATAATTTCAATCTCCTCTTCTGGTTTTGCTTTATTTCTTTCTTCATATTTCTTATAGAGAAAATAGCCCGCTAAAGCTAATACTAGGGCCAAAATCCCCAATACATAGGGCCTATAATCGCTCCAATTAATGGGCTCCTCAATAATTGTCTTAATTGGAGAAATATCAAAAGAATCTTTCTCCATAGCCGAGACATCAATTGGAGGCCTTACAAATAAAGCAGCTTGAAAATTTTGATTGCTCAAAAGCTTTTGACCCTGTATACTAAAATTCACTCTTGGAGTAGTAGCTATTATCTGTCCCGGATCCCAGATTCTGAATCTAAATCTATTTGTGAGAAGAAGCTCTCCACCAATCTCTGATTTCTCCCAGTTCAGTTCAGATGCAACAAATTTTCCATCATCATCCTGAATTCTAAATTCTCCATAACTCATTACTTCTGCATCCGCATATGCAAATTCATTCACTTTGGTGCTATCTGCTTCTCTTATTCTAATGGTCTGAAAACCTGAAATCAGAGAATCTAAGAATCCACTACTTACTTCATCAACTTTAACATCAATATGGCCTTTTACAAAAAGCAACAACTCCACCTCATCGCCTAGAGCAATAGTATCTTGTTCCCATCCGACTGATACATTAATTTGAGCAGAGGCAAAGAATGAACAAAACAAAAACAATATAAAATTTCCCTTTTTCATTATCACTTATGCCTGCTTTTGAAAAATTTTAATAAGTGCTTGACATAGTCCTCTTTGGTATTTATTGTAAGCACATCAGAACCTGATTTTTTGAAGGTATTATAGAAGTAATTATATCGTTCCTCAAAGTGAATTTCATACTGTGATCTTACTTTTTTGGATGATGTATCGATCATTTGTTCTCTACCAGTTTCTAGATCTTTAGTTTGTATTAATCCTACATTCGGTAGTTTTTTTTCTAGATCATCATAGACTTTTACCCCAATAATATCGTGCTTTCTTGCAGCGATATTCGTGGCCGATTCATATCCATCATCATTAAAGTCAGATAACACAAAAGCAATACTTCTTTTCTTGATTATGTTATTCAAATAAACAAGAGCTTCTGATAAGTTAGTCCCTTGACCTTTAGGCTCAAAGTAGATGAGTTCTCTTATTATTCTGAGTATGTGCTTTCTCCCCTTTTTGGGTGGTATATACTTTTCAACTTCATTTGTAAAAAGAATTGCCCCTACTTTATCATTATTCGTGAGTGCTGAGAAGGCTAATGTGGCACATATTTCTGTGTTTATCTCGCTTTTAAATTGATTTTGGGTGCCGAAAAAAGAGGATTTACTCATGTCTACTAAGAACATCACAGTAAGCTCTCTCTCTTCTTCAAATACTTTAATATGTGGACTTCCAGTTCGGGCTGTAACGTTCCAATCAATATTTCGAACATCATCACCATATTGATAATCTCTTACTTCACTAAAAGACATTCCTCTTCCTTTGAATGTGCTACTGTACTCACCTGAAAATAGATGTTTACTAAGTTCTTTAGTTTTGATTTCTATCTTCCTTACCTTCTTCAATACTTCGGTGGCATCTATTTTACTCACTTTCTTTTTTTAATATAGTTAGAAATAGATTTTTGTCCAATAGAAGAAGATACTTCATGGTAAGGAATAGTGAAACTTTTACGACCAAAAATTGTATTGTAGTCACTTAAAAATTGTAACCCGCTACTAGTTAACACGTAATGATGAAAAGGAGCAGCGTTTATCCATTTCGTTTCTAACGGTGTTAATACAGTTTTCATCTTCTCCTTTTTTTGAGAAATATATTGTTTGAGAAAAAAGCTATAATTAAAATTCTTCTTAAATATTTGACTCAACCCCAACATCTCTTTTTTATCCCGATCATAAGTATAGGTGAGCGTCTTTACATCTGAAGTCTGATTGTCATAAAAAGTGAGATGTCCTGAAATTAATTTTTCAGAATTCAATGTGACTTTATTCACAGCTAGGGTTCTCTGTTTAAATCTGTTGCTTGGCAAATCGCTACCATTTTCAATTTCAGCCACACCATATGATTCAGCCACATTTCTTATTATGGAATTTATTTTCTTGCCAAATTTATCATCAAAAGTATCGTCTACTCTAGGGTAACTTACAGCTATATAAGATTGATGACTAACAAAGTAGTATGAAGAGTTTCCTTCTCTATTTGAAAAATTGACAGGAATATTTGTTTTATAATCAACAGAGTTCCAAACGCATTTTTTCTTGTCGCTACTTAGTTCTATGAAACCACTTAAGGAATGATCAATATTAAATTCATAAAGTAAATAGCCATTCTCAGTTCTTTCTCCCTCTAGTGTAAATTCTACATCTCCATTAGATCCATACTTGCTATAACCATAAATTTCACCATCGGTATGAACTGAAAGTTGTAAAGGTAAGCCTCCATATAATTCACCTTCAAGGAAGAATAAATCTGATATTTCTTCTTGACCATAATTCAGAAGGCTTAAAAATAAAAATGATATGGTGTATAGTATTCGCAATAGTGGTGGTGGTTAAGGTACTTGTATCTCATTCAAAATATTGGTAATAATCTCTTCTTGAGAAATATTTTCTGCTTCTGCTTCATAACTAATTCCTAATCTATGTCTGAATACATCGTGGCTTATAGCCCTGACATCGTCTGGAATAACATATCCTCTTCTCTTGATAAATGCATGAGCTTTAGCAGCAGTAGCCAAATTAATACTAGCTCTTGGCGATCCCCCATAGGTTATCAAAGGAGCCAGATTATCTAACCCATAATCCTTAGGAAATCTGGATGCAAAGACTAAGTCTATAATATACTTTTCAATTTTTTCATCGATATAAATCTTTTTCACCATTTCTCTGGCTCTAAGAATCTGTTTAGTGCTAATTATCTTATTTATTTTTTGTTTGGTTTCACCATTTAGACTTTTTCTTACAATGTTCAGTTCCTCTTCTTTTGATGGATAGTCTATTTTCACCTTGATCATGAATCGATCAGTTTGTGCCTCAGGAAGAGGATAGGTTCCTTCCTGTTCTATTGGATTTTGAGTTGCTAGGACAAGAAATGGTTCTGGTAGTTTAAAGGTCTCTTTACCGATAGTAACTTGACGTTCCTCCATTGCTTCAAGCAATGCACTTTGCACCTTTGCTGGAGCTCTATTAATCTCATCTGCCAAAATAAAGTTTGCAAAAATAGGCCCCTTTCTAACTGAAAATTCATTTTCACTAGGATTATAAATCATAGTACCTACAATATCAGCAGGTAACAAATCTGGTGTAAACTGAATTCTTTTAAATTCTCCTCCCACAGCAGAGGCTAATGTCTTAATTGCTAAAGTTTTCGCAAGGCCTGGTAATCCTTCTAAAAGAATATGCCCGTTGGCTAAAAGGCCTAATAACAACCTTTCTAGCATTCTTTCTTGGCCTACAATTACCTTGTTTGCTTCAGAAAAAAGGTCATCAATAAATTTACTTTCGAGAGTAATCTGCTGGTTCAGCGCTTCTATATCTACAGATGCCTGCATAAATTTTTCGTTTAGCTTTTTTAAAAGAGTTTTTTCAAAAAAAGGTGCAAAATAAAGATTCCTTTGGTGATGGTTAAAGTGGTGAGTAGTAATTAGTTATTCTTTAACGCAATGTATACAACTAAAATATATAGATATTCATCTTAAGGTAAAGAAGTATATCTTCATATTAGTAAAATTTGTAAAGAAGCTGCAATGAGTTTTTTCAAAATGGGGAGCCGGTTTAAGCACAGATCGTTTGATTATATTCCAAGATTCTACGACCCTGCTAAAGAAGAATTAGAAGAAAGGCTTAATAGCTATAATCAAAAGGTAAACGCCACAGAAATAGCTAAAAACAGAATTAGGCATGGATTCAGAAAAGGAGGAGTGGATACAAGAAAATATTCACAACGTGTTAGGAAAAGATCCAACTTTAGACTACTAGGTATCATCGTTTTTTTAGTTCTTGTGACACTCTTGATTCTGTATAAATATTTACCACAAATTGTGGCAGCAATCGAGAAATAGAGTGAGTGAAAAAGTATGAGCGATATCATCAATCTTTTACCAGATTCGATAGCTAATCAAATAGCAGCTGGAGAAGTTATCCAAAGGCCCTCTTCTGTTATAAAAGAACTCATTGAAAACTCCATAGATGCAGGAGCCACAGAAATAAAAGTTATTCTCAAAAATGCCGGAAAGACCTTAATTCAGGTAGTAGACAACGGAAAGGGAATGTCTCATATAGATGCCAGAATGAGTTTTGAGCGGCATGCCACTTCTAAAATTTCTAAATCAGAAGACCTCTTTGATTTACATACTTTAGGATTTAGAGGAGAAGCTTTAGCATCCATAGCAGCGATTGCTCACGTTGAATTAAAGACTCAACAAGAAGGTTCTGATGTGGGCACAACTGTGAAAATAGAAGGTTCAAAAATATCTCATCATGAGCTAGGGAATTTTCCAAAAGGGACGAGCCTAGGAATAAAAAATCTATTCTACAATGTACCTGCAAGAAGAAAATTTTTAAAATCAGACCCTGTTGAATTACGGCACATTTTAGATGAATTCACCAGAGTAGCCATAGTTTATCCTCAAGTATTTTTCTCATTGTTTCATAATGATAATGAGATCTATCATCTCTCTTCTTCTAATCTTAGACAAAGATTAATCAATATTTTTGGCAAACAAGTGAATGAGAAACTGGTACCGGTCTCTGAAGAGACAGATTTTTTGACAATAAATGGATTTGTCGGAAAGCCAGACTATACAAAAAAGACAAGAGGTGATCAATTCTTTTTTACTAATGGAAGATTTATTAAAAGTAATTATCTCAATCATGCTATACGAGCATCTTACGATAACTTAATACCGAAAGATCATCATCCTTTTTTTGTGTTAATGTTAGAGGCTCCACCTGAAAGCATCGATATTAATATTCATCCAACCAAACAGGAAGTCAAGTTTGAAAATGAGAGATTGATCTATAACTATATCAAAGTATCAGTAAAACATGCTTTAGGAAAATACAGCATTGCACCAGCTATAGATTTTGACTCTGATGAAGATTATTCATTTCAAAGAATGGGCAGTTCACATTCTAGTTTAGGTATCCAATCTAGTGGCACTTCTCTTACTAAAAATGATGGATACAAATACAGAGGAGAAACACCTTCAAAAAAAGAATGGGTAAATGTTTATGAAGGGTTACAATCTGACAAGACCAATTCTAACATAAGATCTAAAGAACAGTCTGAATTAAAACTAGATGAATCTATAACACCTCAAAACAATTTTGAACCATCTTGTTTTAGGACAGCTAAGGGTTATATCATTAATCCAATAAAAAGTGGCTTTGTAATAATAGATCAGCGCAATGCTCATGAAAGAATTGTTTTTGAAAGTTGTCTACAAAAGATGACAACTGGATTATCATCCTCTCAAAAAACATTATTCCCAGAGACTATAGAACTCACTTCCGCCCAAAGCGAAGTGCTATTAGCAGTAAAAAACAAATTGCATTTAATCGGTGTGGAAATAGAAAAATTTGGAGAAAACACATTCGTGATCCAGGGACTTCCAGCTGGTATAAATTTGAGCGGCAAACACCTGATTGAAAACATAATAGATGACTTCTCTAATAACAGATCAAATGATCTTAAACTTGAAGAAAAACTAGCTGCAGCTTATGCAAAGCAAACCGCAATCAAAAAAAGCAAACAAATGAGCAAAGAAGAAATGATCCTTCTTATTGATGAACTTTTTGCTTGCAAAATGCCTTATACCAGCCCATCTGGACAAAAGTGTTTTGTTACAGTAAATGAAGAAGAAATTGGAAAGTATTTTTCATAATCCATTGTCTACTGCCATAAATTGGCATCATTTAATAGTTTTTGATTGTTAATTCATCTAAATCCTCAGGAAGAGGTGATAGATTGTTCTAATTTTGAAAAAGTAAAAAAATACACAATGGGAAGAATGAGTGATGTGGTTAAACATTTGATTGGTATAAATGTAATAGTTTTTATCGGTGTCAATCTATTACCATTTCCATCTCTAAGGGAGTATTTTGTGCTCTATCCTCCCGGAAGTGGGTACTTCAAGCCCATACAATTATTCACGCATATGTTTATGCATGGTGGTGAAATGCACCTACTATTCAATATGATGGCTTTGTTTTTCATTGGCCCTACTGTAGAGAATTATTTGGGCTCTCGAAAATTTCTTCTATTCTATTTGGTTAGTGGGATTGGAGCCATGATCATGCACCTTTTGATTGGAGGGAATGCACCCGTTGTGGGAGCTTCTGGTGCTATTTATGGCGTTTTGGCAGGATTCGCATTTCTTTTTCCCAATACACAATTGATGCTACTTTTCCCACCTATACCAATTAAGGCTAAATATTTAGTGACCATTCTTATTGCAATTGATTTATTCAGTGGAATAAGTGGAACGCGTACAGGTATTGCACATTTCGCTCATCTCGGAGGTGCACTTTTCGGGATACTTATGCTTTTATATTGGCGTAATTTCAGAAAATGATAGATTCTTTACTCGAGGATATAAAAGGACAGTTTCGCTATGGCAATATGATCATGAAGTTGATCTTGATCAATGTCTTCATTTTCATTGTATTCACTTTTGTTGGAGTGTTTACTCCTGGTGGAATGAGCAGTGAGGCTTTTGTCAACATCAAACACTTTTTTGCTCTTTCTGGTGATTTAAGTGTGCTACTAAAGAGGCCTTGGACAATCATTACTCATATGTTTCTTCATGCAGGATTTGGACATATCTTTTGGAATATGCTTATCCTCTATTGGTTTGGAAGAATTTTTGGCGACTTATTAGGAGATCAAAAGGTGCTTCCTTTATATTTTGCTGGTGGTCTTGCCGGAGCTATATTTTATCTTCTTTTTGCGAATCTAATTTCTCCATACGGAGGAATAGCAATGGGAGCGTCCGCAGCCGTAATGGCTATAGTTGTGGCTTCAGGATTTATTGCCCCTCAATATCAAATTCACATGCTCTTCTTGGGCCCAATTAAATTGATGTATATCGTTGCCGCTCTTTTCTTTTTTGATTTAGTTATGATAGGTCAGAATAACAATACTGGTGGGCACTTTGCGCATTTAGGAGGTGCTCTTCTTGGGGGATTCTATATTGCGTATATGCATCGGAGTGGAATAGATTTTTTAGCCGGTATTGGGTCAATTTTTGAGAAGAACCCTGAAAAACCTAAATATCGCGGACCTGCAAAAGTGGTAAAAATGCACAGCCCTTCTCGATCTTCAAATAAACACCAGAATGAAACTTCTGAAGAAACGGTGGATAGAATATTAGAAAAAATAAAAATATCTGGTGTCTCAAGTCTCTCTAAGGAAGAAAAAGACGTTTTAGACAGAGCGAGTAAAGAATAGATTGACAAATGAACTCATTCTATATTGATCACAAGTTCCAAAACCTCTCTATTTGAAAAAACGGAGTGTCTTAAAAAAAGGTGTCGGGACAGTTGTTTCATTAGCTCTACTGTTGGGAATTGTTTCTCCATATGTTCCTTTGCATATTAGTGCTATCCCTTCTTACTTTGGACTGGTTTTTCCACTGACCTTTTTTTTGGCTCTGATTGTTGCGATCTTTTCAGCACGTGATTTTTGGAAAATGAAGGTGTTCTTCTCACTATTAATAGTATCCAGTCTATTTGTTCAAAGATTTATAAATCTCAGTTCAAGTGTCCAAACTTCTGAAGGCATACAAGTTCTTTGTTTCAATCTCAGAGGAGGCTATTCAATTGTAGATAAAAATAAAAAACAGGAAGCATCGAATCTTAAAGAACTCAAACATCTACTCATGACAGATATTGATATCGTCATGCTACAAGAGGTAAATAAAAGGGTAACCAATTGGACTGAAGATTATTTTCCTTTCAAAAATATAGTTACATCTAAAAGATCTGGAACTCTTATTGCTAGCAACTACGAAATTGTAGATAGTGGAGAAATTGATTTTGAGACAAAAGTCAACTCATGTGTTTGGTCAGATCTTCAGACACCACACGGTATAATTAGGGTATATAATGTTCATTTTCAATCCAGTAAAATATATGACGACACTGAAAAAGCAATAGCAGAAGGAAGAGAATATAATCCTGACGTTTTTACTTCCATTCAAAGTATAATGAACAAATATCGCAAACAGGGTCTTATAAGAATAGAACAAGCAGAAAAGGTAAAAGCACACATTAGGAACTGTCCTTACGAAGTCCTTTTGGGAGGTGATTTTAACGAAACGCCAATGAGTTATACTTATCAGATCATGAAAGAAACCTTTCATGATCACTTTAATAAAAGTACCGGCTACGGTGCTACTTATCCACAAAGTTCGCCTCTCCTAAGAATTGATTACATCATGTCGTCAAAAAATATAAGATGTGAACGTTTTGAAATAATGAGAAACATATCTTTGTCAGATCATCTACCCATATTATCAACAATAGAGATTAAAAATACTCCTGAATGAGTAAAGCATTAGTACTTCAGAATAGTCTGAGCAGAAAGAAAGAAGAGTTTGTACCAATTGAGGAAGGATATATAGGGATGTATGTTTGCGGCCCTACAGTATATAGTAATGTTCATCTAGGAAATATCAGAACATTTGTAAGTTTTGATATGATATTTAGGCATTTAAAATATTTAGGTTATAAGGTACGGTATGTAAGAAATGTAACCGATGTAGGACACCTCACTGGAGATAGTGATGATGGAGATGATAAAATATCAGAAAGAGCTCGATTAGAAAAAATAGAACCAATGGAAGTGGTACAAAAGTATACCAATCACTTTCATGATATGGCTCGCATATTTAATATGCTCCCTCCAAGTATAGAACCAAGAGCCACAGGGCATATAATAGAACAAATAGAGATGGTCCAGGCCATTATTAATAATGGATTTGGGTACGAAAAGAATGGATCCGTTTATTTTGATACCGCAGCCTTTATGGTTCAACATGATGACTATGGCAAACTGTCTGGTCGTATTGTTGAAGACCTTTTGGTAGAAAGTCGAGATCTTAAGAATCAAAGTGACAAAAAAAACCCATCAGATTTTGCCATTTGGATGAAGGCGGATGACACGCATCTGATGAAATGGGACTCACCATGGTCAATTGGATTTCCTGGATGGCATTTAGAATGTTCAGCAATGAGTACAAAATATCTCGGAGAAACTTTCGACATACATGGTGGAGGTAATGACCTCAAATTTCCTCACCACGAAAATGAAATAGCTCAAAGTATAAGCTCATGTGGTTGTAGTCCAGCTAAATATTGGCTGCATACCAATATGCTCTTACTCAATGGCAAAAAAATGAGTAAAAGTGATGGAAATACCGTAACCGCAAAACAGCTCTTTGAAGGTACAAGTGAACATGTGACCAAGTCATATTCTCCAATGGTTATTCGATTTTTTATGCTTCAAGCTCATTATGGCTCTACACTTGATATGAGCGATACAGCGCTACAAGCAGCAGAAAAGGGCTACCAAAGACTTATGGAAGCAAATAGGGTTTTACAAAAAATAGAACACAATTATACCGGAACCTACTCTTCTATTAATGATCAAATAGAGAATGGCATTAAATCAGTATTTGAGGAGATGAATGACGATTTCAACAGCCCAAAAGCCTTAGCCCGTTTATTTGAATTAGTGCCAGTAATAAATAGCTATGCAGATGGGAAAGAAGAATTCATGCAAGTCTCTCAAGAAGCAATGAATTCTCTTAAAAAGTGTTTCTCTGATATACTATTTGATGTATTTGGATTGAAAGACGAGTTGTCCTCTGGAGAAAATGGCATAAATACGAATAAGCTATCCGGAGTTATGGATTTAGTTTTAGACTTACGTCAAAGTGCTAGAGAGAATAAGGACTGGCCTACATCTGATAAAATTAGAGATACCCTTAGCGAATTAGAAATAGTAGTAAAAGACGGAAAAGAAGGGTCCTCGTGGACTATTAAATAGCTCAAATTCTATAAGATGAAAAGGTTAGGAATTGTTTTTTCAGTATGTTTTTTAGTATGGGCATGTGGCAATGACAATGGGGCAAAGTCCCCTGCTCCTATAATAAAAAAAGAGGTGAAAGTTCCTCAATTTAGTGCTGAAGGGGCATATGGCCTTATTGAAAAGCAAATGTCCTTTGGACCGAGAGTACCAGGAACGCCAGAGCATAAAGCATGTAGAGAATGGATCATATCAGAAATGACAGAACTAGGCGCCACGGTATCGACTCAAGAATTCAAAGCTGATTTTCAAAATTTAAAAGGAATTCCATCAGCTAACATAATTGCTCAAATCAATCCTGATCACCAGAAGAGAATACTCCTTGCAGCGCATTGGGACACAAGAAGTGTATCTGAAAAAGAAACAGACCCTATTGAGAAATCGAAACCAGTCCCAGGAGCAGATGATGGAGGAAGCGGAGTAGGAATAATAATTCAATTGGCGAAGACAATAGCAAAAAACCCTATTGATATGGGTGTTGATTTCGTGTTTTTTGATAGTGAAGATCAAGGTGACAGCGGAGACTCCTGTGCCCAAGGAGCAAAATGTTCTTGGGCTCAAGGTGCACAGTATTGGTCTAAGAACATGAAGCCTAGAGGATATAATCCGGTTTACGGAATTCTCTTCGATATGGTTGGAGCTAAAAATGCATCTTTTTATAAAGAAGGTCATTCAAGAATCCATGCTGGTGTGCAAACAGATAAAATTTGGACATTGGCTAATAGAATGGGCTATGGAGACTTTTTTATAAATCAAAATGCCTTTCCAATAACGGATGATCATAGATTTGTAAATGAGCTCACAAATATCCCGATGCTTGATATCATCAACCTAAAACCAGAAATTCCCGGGCAAACTTTCCAAAAATGTCATCATACACAATGTGATGATCTATCCATCATTGACAAAAGAACATTAAAAGTGGTGGGACAAGTTGCTACCGCCGTACTTTATAAAGAATCTGGAAATACGCTATAAAATACAATCTTACTTAAAAAAGACTCCTTTATACTCATCGTATCCAGGTCTGACTCCCAAATGAAGTAATGTACGTTTGTAGTCAAATTCTTTACTGTTAATTATGAAGACCTTTGATGCAATAGCTTCTGAGAGCTCTTCATGTTCATTTTTCCATGAGTAAGCTACTGTATATGCAGCTGCATCTATATTCTTTTTCCACTTCTTTCTTACTTCAATTTCGAGGTAGATAATACCATTATCATACTTTAAAAGTCTTGAAGAAAGGCCTTGACCGACTCGAAAGTACATGTCAGTTGTAAGAAGGTGTTTCCTGTTTAATTTCTCAATATTCATATCACCTTCATAAAAGCAGAAACTATGCCATCATAAAAAAATGATATGTGTTTTTTAAATGCTTTGTGTGAAGAATCACCAACAATAAATTGTAAATCAAGGCCTTATGAAGAATATAGAATCAAGACGTTTTATGTAGATTGGCTTTTTCAAATGTGAGCAGCCATTTTTTTCTCTCGATTCCACCACCATATCCTCTAAGCTGTCCATTTTTTCCAATTACTCTATGACAAGGGATAATAATTGCGACTCTATTATAGCCATTTGCAGTGGCCATAGCTCTTACTGCTGCTGGATTCTTTAGCATACTAGCTTGTTTTTGATATGATGTTGAACTACCATAAGGAATCTTTTGTAGATTGTTCCAAACTTCTTGCTGAAAATCAGTGCCTGGAGTGTCTAATGGTACTGAAAAGCTCTTCCTTTCTCCATTGAAATATTCCTTAAGTTCAGAAGTTGCTTGTTGAGTGTATTCATTTTCTCCAACTAATATGGTTGCTTTTAACAGTTTTTGTAAATCTCTGAATTCTGTCTCAAGCATCTTTCTATCTACAAACTCTAAAAGACACAACCCTTTGTTTGTGGCACCCACGAACATTGGGCCCAATGGGGTGGTGACGCGAGATATAATTATTAGGTTCTCTGCCGAAGATTGAGATGGAGATCTTCCAATAATTTTTTTGAAGGTATACCCAAAACCGCTCAATGATTCATAGCCATTTTCGTAAGCTGTTCCGGTAGTTTTGTTTCCTGCTTTAATTTCATTGAAAGCATTATTAATTCTATACATTCTCTGATATGTATGAAAGGTCATTCCATAGTTTTTATTAAACCATCTTCTCAAAGTGTCTGGACTTATTCCTGCCTCTCGAAGTTGATAATTCTTGATCTTTTCTTTTGGCTTTGCCTTTAACATCTCTATTGCCTTAATCACAATCTCTGGTGTCTCATTCGCATTTTGTGTGGGTTTGCATACTTTACAAGGTCGATAACCGTGATCCATTGCATCCTTCATACTACTGTAAAATTCTACATTCTCAAGTTTTGGTTTTCTTGCAGTACAAGTGGCAATGCAGAAAATCGAGGTAGTTTTTACTCCAACAAAAAATACACCTACATAGTCACTTTTGCGCTGAACTAGTGCATTATAATAGTCCTTCACTTTTGATTTATCTTTAATCATCATTACTTTTTGCTTTACCTTATGCAAAACTGGATATTACCCATCTTTTCAGCAACCGAAAAATAGACATGTATATTCTTTTTAGATTTTTGACTCACCTACCAACTTCTTCTTTATTCCATTGTTAATGACATAATTGTATGTGGATAGCAGAGAAAAGACAATATATAATTGGAATTTTCACCTTTTTAGGAATTGCGAGTTTCGCTGCCCTACCATTTTTAAAGTTTTCATTTGATTTTGAAGATTCTTTCCTTATGGTGATCCAGATTTGGAATATTATAAAGAATTCATCGAGGAATTTGAATCTGATGACAACTACCTTTTAATAGCCCTTAAAAATGAACCTAATGTTTTAGAAAAAGATTTCTTAGAATCTGTAAAGAAGCTAACAGAAGAGGTCACTACAATTGAATCCGTTATCAGCGCCATTTCTCTTCCTACAATACAACGCCCACAGATTGATCTCTTTGGTATTACGTTTTCACCAATATTTACACTCGACAATTCTTCTCTTACTACAATTTATGACTCTTTATCACAGAAGCAGTCCATGCTACGAGGTCTTGTTGCTTCTGATAAAAAGAGTTTAATTGTTGCACTCAAAATAGAAGAACATTTACAAATTGACGGTTCCCTTGCCCTGATGGAAAGAATAACTTCATTGGTTCAGGATTCACATTTTAATGATTATCACTTTCTAGGAAGAGCCTATTTTCAAAAAGAATTAGCAAGACTTCAAGTAGAAGAAGTCCTATACTCTTCGCTTTTTTCATTTCTAGTGGTCAGCTTGATTCTTTTTCTGCTCTACAGAAATAAATATTTGATTTTTATCACTCTTCTCTCTATTACTTTAGGCTTATTGCTCTTTATGGGGTTGTTATCCCTTTTAGGCAGAGAACTTGACGCAATGTCAGCTCTTTATCCAGTGCTCATGCTCATTGTTGGGTCTTCAGATGTAATCCATATTTTAAGCAAGTATCTCGATGAATTAAGAACAGGAAAAGCCATAGAACCTGCTCTTGACATCACGATTAGACAAATTGGATTGGCAACACTTTTCACTTCAGCAACTACCGCTATTGGTTTCATCAGCTTAGTAACTTCTCGCATTGGCCCAGTTAGAGATTTTGGTATGAATGCCGCCATTGGTGTTCTTGTAGCATATATAACCATCATCCTTTTTACGACAGCCTTATTCACGTATTTTTCTCCTGAAAAGCTAAAGGCTCATTCTAGCACGTTTATACTTTGGGACAATGTGGCAATGTGGTTTTACAAATTATCTAAAAACCATCTAGCAATTTCAGTATTTAGCATTTTACTTTTATTCGGCTGCGGAATAGGAATTAGCAAGATTTCTACTGATTATAGAATAGAATCATCACTTCCAAAAGGCAAGAAAGTAACTGAGGACTTTCTGTTTTTCGAAAAAAATTATTCTGGCTATCGGCCATTGGAATATGTATTGTCTAGAAAGGACAAAAAGAGTATTCTAGATCATAATGGTATTGTCGATATTAATAAATTATCAAACTACATTTCTGCTCACCCTGATATAAATCAAGTGACTTCAGTATCCACGATTATGGAAACAATAACTGAGTTCTTCCCTAAAATAATGTGGAATAATGAACAAAGCTTTAATGAATTTTCACCCCCCATTCTCCAAGCAGCTCTTAATACATCTCCTGTAATCTTGGTAAACGAGATGCAAGACAAAACCCGGATAAGCACTCAGATTAAAGATATTGGAGCATACAAAATAAAGGCCTTTACAGAAGAGATAAGAAAGTGGTCGAATACTAACATAGACACATCAAAATATAGTCTCAATTATACCGGAACTGGTCTTATCATTGACAAAAATGCAGTTTATGTGCGAGAGAGCCTCCTCAAAGGACTTGGCTTTGCCCTTTTTGTAATTGGTATATTGATGGGTTTTCTTTTCAAAAGTTTTAAGATGGTCATTATTTCTCTCATCCCAAATAGCATACCTCTAATTATTGCTGGTGCTATCCTTGGTTTTAGCGGTATTCCATTAGAGCCTTTGACATCAATCACATTTGTAGTAATATTTGGAATAGCTGTAGATGATACTATTCACTTTTTAAGTAAATACAGACTAGCTCTACACTCAGGGTTTAGTATAGAGGAAAGCATAAAAGTTTCTTTTAAAGAAAGTGGAAAAGCGATTCTTTTCACTACGGTTGTATTATTTTTTGGCTTCATGGTAATGTTGTTCTCATATAACCCAGCAAGTGTAATTGTCGGAGGACTAATAAGTGTCACCCTTTTCACTGCGGTCTTCGCCGATTTAATTTTGCTTCCTTTGTTGTTAAGGTTTTGGTTTAAAAATTAATGCTCAGTCAATTCAATTAACATTAAATAATAAAAAAACAATTTCCATAAAGATTGCCTTATACTAGATTGAGTGAATCTTAACCTGACCTTATTCTTAAAAATTTTCTAATGAAACTTCTCTGTAGTGAAATATTTGTTTTGATCGAATTATTCATCCGATAACGATTTCTCGTTTATATTTAGTGGCAATTTAGATTCAAATTTCATTGAATATTCTAACCCTCAATCAGTTAATTGCATTCAAAAAGGTCGATTTGGAACAGAATAGTTGAAATGCAAAGTATACGCCAGAGTAAAAAGGAAAGGAATAGAAATGAAATTATAAAAGCTGGAATCAAAGTTTTTTGCGATAGAGGTCTTCTTCGTTCCTCTATTCATGATATAGTATCTCAATCCAAGCTTGCTAGGGGGACTTTTTATAATTATTTCAATACAAAGGAAGAGGTATGGAATTCTATTTTTCAAGAGTCTGTCAAAAAAACACAAAAATCAGCAAGAGAACGCAGACAGAAAAGCAAATCAGGAGAAGAGTTTATAAGAGGTCTTGTTGAGCATGGATTAAATTTTTTGAGTAAAGACCCTTTTCCGTCATTAATTTCCTCCAATGCCGAAAGCTTCCGTGATACATATATGACCAATGTAGGAAATATGTCAATTATCACGCTTGGAGCAAAGGACATGTTGGCTAGTGGCCATTTTAGTCATTTGTCAAATAGAGAAATTTTCAAATTTGCGTACAGTATTATTGGCTGTGCCTTAGAAATTCTAGTTCAATCCCATATCCGTGGTGACAAATTTTTACCAGAAGATATTACAGGTTTTATTACAGAAATATTCTCCTCTACACTAAATGATTCAGATCAAATATTTCAAGCCACTGATATAAAACCGGTCATTATTCCAAAAGAAATAATGACTATAAGAAGTTGCACATCTCAATCCAAAAAGAATAGAAGTCGTGATAAATTGGTCAAAGCTGCTATTGAATTGTATGTTGAAAAAGGATTATTAAATACCAATATTGATGAAATTGTATCGAAAGCGAATTTGTCAAGAGGAACCTTCTACAATTATTTCCAAACTAAGGAGGATATATGGAAATTTCACTTTGAAGAAATGGTAAGTTTTACCATAAAAGAAGGTAGGAAGTTGAGGCAATCCAGTAAAACCTTAAAAGAATATTTGTTTAATGTTACTTATGTTTCGGCCATAGCATATTCAAATGGACCTTTTCCTGCTCTTATAACTAAAAATGAAGGTGTTTTTCGCAAAATTTTCTTACAAAGAGTAGATGAATATTCATTTTATGATCTGCTATTACAAGATTTAGTTGATTCAGGGTTTGTGGAAGGAATTAAAATTTCCAAAATTAAAAAAACAATATATGGTATGATTGGTACTGCATTAGAAATGTTGATTCAATCCTATATAAATAGCCAGAATTTTTCTCCAGAAGAAATTTCTCTTTTTGTTTCAAATGTCTTTTTAAAGGCTTTGAAAACAGAAAACCTTAAACAAGAATAGGAAGCTTTGTACACAAAGATCCCTATTCTAACCCATATGTATAAAAAGCAATTCTAGTTATAAGTCTTACCTCATATACCAATACTAATACATATGTCAAAATTATGCCGCTTTTGACAAAGATGTCAATATGTTAAATTTGCTGTGTGGTTTTAACATATTCCGAATAGGGCATACCTGTTTTGACAAATAAAACTTAACAAAACCATAATCTCCAAATCCACAAGCCTCGAAAATTCTTTGAGAAAGAAAACCAACTATATTTGTGGGCTCGAAAGAATAATATATGAAAAAGGGTTTGTCATTAATTCTATTTGTGATCTTATTATCGCCACTTAGTGGACAAGATTATGACATCGGAATCAGAGCTGGTTTGAACTTTGCTCAGTTTTCGGGGCCAACAGAATTAGATGTCAATGAAAGCTATTCCATATCTAGTGGATTTCATTTTGGTATTAGTTTTCAATGGAACTTCAATAGTTTTTTTGGTTTGAAATCTGAAATCATGTATTCTCAAATAGGCACTAAATATGAGTATAATGATATTGGGTATTACCTCTTTGATTTTGTCAACACTGTAGATGTAGAGCGATTTGTGGTAAAAGACCAGAGTAATTTGACACTTGACGTTTCCAATGCTCATATCAGTTTTCCTATAACTGGTCATGTTTCATTAGGAGAAAAGTTCGAAATTTTTGGAGGGGCATACTTTAATCTCTTAGTAAGTCCTGTCGGTATTGGAGAATGGACATTTGGGGAGCCGGGACTAAATGCTCCTGATCATACTTTTAGGCAGACTTTGGATTATAATTATAACTCTGACTGGGCAGGCCCATTTGGAGTAAATCGAATTGGTCAACCTATACTGATCATAGTCAACAATCAAGATGTAGATTTAGCGAGTTTGCCTGGAGCATATTTTCTATTGCCTCCCAATGACGTGACTTTTGATATCAATGAAGATTCGAATAATATTTTTGAACCTCCTGTAAAAAGGTTTAAGGGAATAGATTATGGCGTGATTGGTGGTATCTCTTACTATATCAACAAAGGTCTATATCTAAGTGCTCGCTTAGAATATGGTCTTAATGATATTACCAATCAAGAGGTAGATTACTCTATCAAAAACGTGAATGATGATGGAAGCCTCATTTTCAATGACGACTTTGATCGTAATATAAACTTAGGAATCTCTCTAGGGTTTAGGTTTTAAATCTAAGCTATTCCTTTTTGATGTTGAATTCGATCCAATATTTTAATAAATAGATTAAGTTCTCTATCAAAAATATTTTCAAAGCGTTTCCGAGATACTTCATCAACAGAATGCTGTGCTTTTTCGACTAAGGATTTGCCTTTACTTGTTAACTCAACTCTATTAACTTTTCTATTATTTGGATCAGATAATTTGATTATTAAGTTTCTTTTCGACAAAAACTGTAGTGTTCTACATATCGAAGCAGGTTCTTTCTTACAAAACTTAGCTATTTCTATTTGAGTTACTCCAAGATTATCATTTATTGCATTGAGGACCACCCATTGCTCATAACTCACTCCATATCCCAAAAGTTTGAATTTAATATTTACATCCTCTTTGATGTTATGAGTCGTGCGCTCCAAAGCCGCAACGACTTGGCTTGAGTTTTTGAGAAGGTAAGACATCACCCTAGTTTTTCAGATTATCAATTCAAGGTATTTTAGTGTTTTGGGACTAAAAGATAAGAAGAATAGTTGAAGTTTTATAATGCTTTAGGAACAAAGGTGGTGAACCATCTTGGCAAGAATACATTATATCATTGTGCTAAGGCATACCTCTAATCGCATATAAATGAATAAAATCACAAAACGTTCTTGCTTAGCTATTATAATTTCAGTTCTGCTTGCTTTTTTCATATGTAAAATGAACGAAGCATATGTTCAAGATCTCAATGGTTACTCCATTTACTTTTTAGTAGCGGTAATAGCCTTCATTTTAAATTGGGTCGCATTTATACCTGCTTATATAGCTCAGACCGAACATTACTTTGATATCACCGGGACGCTCACATATTTAGCAATATTAGCATTTACATTTTTCTACGCTGATGTGATGTCTAACCCTAGAGCACTTTTGCTCATCCTTCTTCCATCTATCTGGACAATCAGGTTAGGCAGTTTCCTATTTACACGTATTCAGCGAACTGGAAAAGACTCTAGATTTGATGATATTAAGCCCAACTTTTTTCGGTTTCTTACATCTTGGACCTTGCAAGCTTTGTGGGCATTTCTCACTCTTTCTGCTGCTTTAGCTGTGATTACGTCCACAAATCAGACTCCACTTGGAGTATATGCAATAATTGGTTCCTTATTGTGGGTATTTGGATTTGGGATAGAAGTTATTGCGGATAGACAGAAGTCTGCATTCAAAAAAGATCCAAAAAATGATGGCAACTTCATAACCTCAGGGCTTTGGGCATACTCTCGTCACCCTAATTATTTTGGAGAAATAATGCTCTGGACAGGTATTTTTGTCATTTGCATCCCAGTGTTAGAGGGTACACAATGGGTAACGATCATCTCACCCGTGTTTATTTTTCTTCTGTTAAAATATATAAGTGGAATCAACCTTTTAGAAAAAGCTGCTGATAAAAAATGGGGAAGCAAACCTGATTACGAGGAGTATAAGAACAATACCTCTGAGTTGGTCTTATGGCCTCAATCGAGTTAAGGTTGATACTATTTTAATCATTTTTTTCAATTGCTCTTGTAGCTGAAAAGAATCCTGCTATTTCATTTCATTAAATCATCATCACTTACCATATTTGTTCTTAAGTGGAGAACTTGAATACCTTGCTTGATAAATTCAAGCATGATGTGCGGACGCAAAAGATTGTAGGGCAGATCAATAAAAAACCTGCTTCACGCTTATTACTCATTCAGATGATAGGCGCACAGGATGCCTTTGCCTTAATGGGAGTATATAGTGCCCTAGGATACAATCATATCTATATAGGAATAGACAAAGAAGAGGCTGCTTACGTGCAAAACACATTGGACAATCTGAATAAAGAATTGAATGTTTCTTTCTTTCCAGATTCTTTTAAGAGGCCAATGCATTTCGAAGAGATTGCTAGTCATAATATACTACAGCGGACAGAAAGCATGAATAGGTTATCCCTTGGGCTTTCTAAAGGTGAATTACTCGTCACATATCCAGAAGCTCTTTTTGAAAAAGTAGTAAATCCTAACCTACTTAACGATCAAAGAATAGAAATCGCCAAGGATGAAGTGCTAGATTTAGATACAATCATTGAAATTCTAGTTGAGTTTGGATTTGAAAGAGTTGATTTTGTTTACGAACCTGGTCAGTTTGCCATTAGAGGAGGAATAGTGGATATTTTTTCATTTGGTAATGAGTGGCCTTATAGGGTTGAGCTTTTTGATGAAGAGGTGGAAAGTATTCGAATGTTTAATCCTACGACCCAATTGTCCATCAGAACAATTGCCAAAATTGCCATTATTCCAAATGTTACTGGTCAATTTGGAAAGGAAGAAAAAGTCAACATCTTTGAAGTCTTCCCGGAGAAAACTATTATCTGGGTTAAGGATTTCGATGTAATGCTGGATCGAATACAAATGTGTTTTGAAAAGGCAGAAGAGTTTTCGAAAACATTGGGTTCAGTGGAAGACGAAAGGCTTAGGGAGATATTTAAAGATAGAGCCTTTATTTTTCCAAAAGAAATAGTTGAAACAGCAACCAACTATGGGTTAATATACCTAAAAAAACCAACAATCAAGTTTGATTTCGATCTTATCATAGATTACGCATCTAAGCCACAACCAAGTTTTAATAGAAAATTCACTCTACTTATAGACGACCTAAATGAAAAAGAAAAAGAAGGACTTGAAAATTTCATTTTTACTGATAATACCCGTCAAATAGAGCGATTCTATTCCATTTTTGAAGATTTACAAGCCAAAGTGAATTTTCATCCTATTTCTAAAGCCATTCACTCTGGTTTTATCGACCCTTCATTAAAATTAGCGTGTTATACAGATCACCAAATTTTTGAACGGTTTCATAGATATAAAATAAGAAGAGGTTTTACTAAAGATCAAGCTATGAGCTTGAAAATGCTTAGAGAGCTACAAGCAGGAGACTGGGTAGTACATATCGACCATGGAGTAGGCAAGTATTCAGGTTTAGAAAAAATCGATATCAATGGACATGTACAAGAATCTGTAAGACTGATATATAAGAACAACGACTTGCTTTATGTTGGCATTAATTCTCTTCATAAAATTTCAAAATATGTAGGAAAGGACGGCACCCCACCCAAATTAGACAAAATAGGAAGTGATACCTGGAAGAAACTAAAAAGTAGGACCAAAAAGAAAGTCAAGGACATAGCCAAAGAGCTAATAAAACTATATGCTCAAAGAAAATCTAGTCCTGGGTTTGCTTGTGAACCTGATGGCTATTTACAGAACGAGCTAGAAGCTTCTTTTATGTATGAGGATACTCCTGACCAATTTGAAGCAAGTAAAGCCACCAAAGAGGACATGGAGAAAGATTACCCAATGGATAGGTTAATCTGTGGAGACGTTGGTTTTGGTAAAACAGAAATTGCAATACGTGCTGCATTTAAAGCCGCTGTAAATGGTAAACAAGTCGCGATATTAGTACCTACGACTATACTTGCCATTCAACATTATAAAACATTCAAGAATAGATATGAAGGTTTTCCGATAGAAGTAGATTATGTGAATCGTTTCAGAACTGCAGCAGAAAAAACTCAGGTTTTTAAGAATGCTCAAGAAGGGAAACTAGATGTTCTAATAGGCACCCATGCCATCCTAAATAAAAGAGTAGGATTTAAAGATCTCGGACTTCTTGTAATAGATGAAGAACAAAAGTTTGGTGTGTCAGCTAAAGAAAAACTACGTTCTCTTAAGGTGAATGTGGATACTTTGACACTTACGGCAACTCCAATACCTAGGACCTTGCAATTCTCTCTTATGAATGCTCGTGACCTCTCTATAATAAAAACGCCACCACCCAATAGACAACCAATTTATACCGAAAGAAAAGTCTTTAGTGAAGAGGTTATAAAGGAATCTATCTATTATGAGGTAAACAGAGGTGGTCAGGTATTCTTCGTTCACAATAGGGTAAAGTCTCTCATGGACATAACTGTCTTAGTAAGAAAGATGTGTCCGGATATTAGCGTTCAGATGGCTCATGGACAAATGGATCCAAAAATTCTCGAGAGAACTCTTTTAGATTTTATTGATGGTAAATTCGACGTATTAATTTCAACAAATATTATTGAGACTGGGTTAGACATTCCCAATGCCAATACTATGATCATTAATAATGCCCATCACTTTGGATTAAGTGATTTACATCAACTCCGAGGCAGAGTTGGACGATCTAATACAAAAGCATACTGTTACCTTTTTGCACCTCCTCTTTCCGTTCTCACCCCTGAAGCAAGAAAACGCCTACAGACGGTAGAGGAGTTTTCTGATTTAGGCAGCGGTTTTCACATCGCTATGAAAGACATGGACATAAGAGGGGCTGGAAATTTACTAGGTGCTGAACAAAGTGGATTTATTTCTGACATTGGATATGAAACTTATCAGCGCATTCTTGAAGATGCCGTTGTGGAACTAAAAGAAACCGAATTTCAAGAACTGTTTCAAGAAGAGCTGACAAAGGAGAGAAAATATGTCAGAGACGTAGAAATAGATGTTGACACAGAAATGCTTATACCAGATACTTATGTGAATAGTATCCAAGAAAGATTAAATCTTTATACAGAGTTGGATGCTCTTGAAAATGAAAAGGAGCTTGAAGCATTTAAAAACAAACTAAAAGATCGATTTGGTCCATTACCTCCTGAAGCAGAAAACCTTTTTGAAGGTATTTTACTACGAGACATGTGTAAAACCTTTGGATTTGAGAGACTCAGCCTTAAAAGGAACAAAATGCGTTGCTTTTTCATTCGCAATCCACAATCTCCCTTTTTTGAGTCTGATATATTTAATAAACTTATGGCTTACATCTCAACAGGTGGTCAAAGATTAGGTCTAACACTCAAACAGACCCCAGCATTTTTATTAATGACAAGAGAAGGAATTAAAAGTTTAAAAGAAGCGAAAATCATATTAGAACGAATCTCTGAAGATGTTCTTTGATCATTGTGTCAATTTTATTCCAGCATTTAGTTAAAAACAATACTTTTGAACTCTAATAACGAAAGGAGTCTTCATGAGAAAATTACTATTTGGACTGTTAACCCTAATCCTTTTTTCTTGCAACCAGACTAATGATCACACTGCTGATGCCACAACACTTCATCAGAGCGTAAAGAAATTGTCTGATGTCATTGTTTATGATATCTTTTCTCCCCCAGTGGCGAGTCGGGTATATGTATACCCTGCAATAGCAGCTTATGAGGCAGCAAGACATTCAGATTCTACATATTTGTCATTAGCTGGTCAATTAAAAGGACTAAATCCCTTTCCACAACCAAATCAAAATGAAGAATATGCATACGATGTCGCTGCACTTCATGCATTTATCAAAATAGGAACCTTTTTAACTTTTTCAGAAAATAGGATGGAAGAACACAGAACCGTTCTATTTGATAAAATAAAAGAAGGAGGAATTTCTAATGCAGTATTAACTCGATCAATTGAATTTGGAGAATTAACAGCTGATCATGTCTTAGAATGGGCCGATAAGGATAATTATAAACAGACTAGAAGCTTTCCAAAATACTCTATAACAAATGATAACTCTATGTGGAAACCCACACCTCCGGGGTATGGAGAAGGAATTGAACCTTCTTGGAACAAAATAAGACCATTTGTAATCGATAGTGCTACTCAATTTGTCCCTCTGCCGCCTACAGAATTTAGCCTTGATAAGAACAGTCAGTTTTACAAAGAAACGATGGAGGTGTATGAGGTTGTAAAAAATGCTGATGCCGAAAAAACCGAAATAGCAAGCTTTTGGGATTGTAATCCTTTTGCCCTCAATGTTACCGGCCATGTAATGCATGCCACAAAAAAAATATCTCCAGGTGGACATTGGATTGGGATAACTAGAATAGCTTGTGAAAAAACAAATTCTGATTTTGTGAAAAGCGCATATTCTTATGCATTGACTTCAATTGCATTAGCAGATGGTTTTATAAGCTGTTGGGATGAAAAATACAGAAGCAAATTAGTGCGTCCAGAGACAGTGATTAATGAGAATATTGATCCAGATTGGGTGCCTGTCCTTCAGACTCCTCCTTTTCCAGAACATACTAGTGGCCATAGTGTAATATCTAGAGCTGCCGCTATAGCGCTTACATCTATATTCGGTGACAACTTCGAATATGAAGATGATGTAGAGTTAGAATACGGCCTACCTGTAAGGAAATTTAATTCCTTTATTCATGCTTCTGAAGAAGCAGCAATAAGTAGACTTTATGGTGGCATTCATTATCGCCCTGCCATTGACTACGGTGTTTCTCAAGGTGAAGAGGTTGGTAATTTTGTAATCAACAACCTATCTCTTATAAAAAATTAGTCACACGTTTTGGGCTTCATATTTGACCATAAGGTGAATCCAAAGTGATCGGGAAAACCTCAACACCTTGACGAATGTAAGAGCCGCAATAAAAAGTAATGCCCATATGATACCTCCCATAGACCAATCGAATGCAAATGCTAGCCCTAAACCAATTCCTAATAGGGGGAATGCTGTTAGTAAATAGGACAAAAACATAGCCCCAAAATAAAACCCTGGTTCTGGTTCTGTTTTCTGCTCACAATGCAGACACCGTTTTGGCATATCCAAAGGCTTAGAAATATCAAAAGGCTTTGTGAATAGATCACCTTTTCGGCATCGTGGGCACTTATATTTAAATGTAGAAGCTATAAAATTCATAAAATGTAAAAGTGAGTTGCAAAGCTAAAACTCTACAACTCACTTTTATGTAATATTTAGTACTTCTAATTTTTAACCCAACAACTCATTCTGATTAATAAATGGTTGTTTGTATAACCTTTCTCCAGTTGCTTTATGCAGTGCGTTTGCAATAGCTCCTCCTGCGGGAGGCAATGATGGCTCTCCTAATCCAGTCGGGTTCAACCCATTATCTACAAAATGCACTTCGACTTTAGGCGCTTCCATACTTCGAATCAATCTGAATTTATCAAAATTCGCTGCTGACGGTTTACCATTTTCAAAGGTAAAGTCTCCATACATAGCATGTCCTATACCATCAACGACTCCACCTTCCACTTGATTTTTAGCAGCTATTGGATTCACAACTATACCGCAATCGATAGCACAAATTACCTTGTCCACAACAGGGGTGCCATCTTTCATTATCACATTGGCAACTTCTGCAACATGAGTGTTATGAGAATAATAAGCAGAAAATCCTTTATAGACACCTGGTTCATCTACACCCCATCCACCTTTCTCTGCTGCAAGTTTTATTGTTTCTTGCATTCTTGCAGGAGAATATTCTATTCTATCGTCCTCTTCTGCGGGACCTTTTGCATCTTCCAGAAGATCTAGTCTTAGTTGCACTGCATCAACTTTCATAAGATCAGCTAGTTCGTCAAAGAAACTTTGTTCTGCAAACCCTAAAAAATTGGTATAAGGAGCTCTCCATGCACCAATTGTAATATTACTTTCCTTATTAACTGTTTCCACTTGATAATTAGGAATTGCTCCTGCTGGAAAAAAATTGGGAATAAGTCCGTACATATTAGCACTCATACAAGCTTCAGTCAGTTTATATCCTGTCACTTTACCTTCCTTAATGGTTGCAGCAATTTTATACTTGCTTGCAGGTCTAAAAGTTCCTGCGGTCATATCATCTTCTCTGGTAAATAGAAGTTGAACTGGTTTGCCTATTGCTTGAGAAATTTGAGCGGCTTCCTCTGCAAAATCACCATACAGCCTTCTACCAAAACCACCACCCATACGAGTCAGATCAACAGAAACTTCACTCGCCTCACGGCCTGTGACTCCTGCAATTCTACTTTGTGTCCATTGAGGGGTCTGAATTGGGCCCTTGGTATAGATTTTATCTTCTCTAACGTCAGCGAAATAGTTCATAGGCTCTAGGCAATTATGAGGCAAATAAGGTGCTTCATAAACCCTTTCTAAAACTTCATCTGCTTCTGCAAAAGCCTTCTCTACATCTCCATCTTTTCTTCTTGGTTCCTCAGAGCCCTGAGCTAACAATTCATCCATATCAGAATTATGGCCAATACTATTTTCTAACTCACTTTCTTCTTCCCACGTGGCAACAATTAATTTTTTAGCCTTTATAGCAGGCCAATTTGACTTAGCAATAACTGCAATTTTATTATCTATTTGGACTACATCCAACACTCCATTTACAGACTTAGCAGCCTGATCATCATATGTTACTAGCTTTTGTCCGAATGCAGGTGGCCTGATCATAGAAGCATACACCATTCCCTCTTCTTTGGTATCTATACCAAAAAGCGGCTGACCTGTTAGGATTCCTTTCAAATCAACATTAGAAGTGTTTTTTCCAATGATCTTAAAATCTTTAGGATCTTTCAATGGAACATCTTCTGGTAACTCCATATCTATTATATCTGCTGCCACATCACCATATCCCAGCGTTTCTCCTTTACCATTTGTGATTACACCACTATTTACAGTGAGTGTAGTTGGATCTACATCCCATCTTTTAGCTGCAGCTGAAATAAGCATTGCTTTAGCGGTTGCTCCTGTCTTGCGCAGAAGATCCCAATCATGACGTATCGATTGGCTACCTCCTGCAACTTGTCTTTTATACTTTTCTGTGTCCAGAGGTGCTTGTTCAACTATTACATCGTCCCAATCACAATCTAGCTCTTCTGCGATAATCATAGGCATAGATGTTTTTACATTTTGTCCTATTTCTGGATTTGGATTCATAATACTAATAGTACCATTTTCACCTATTTTAATATATCCAGACATCGTGGTCCAGTTATCAGGCATTGACGGAGTTGGAAGATCTGCATAGTTGAAAACTTTTTCTTGTTTACAAGATGCCAAAAACGTAAATCCAATTACCACTCCACCTCCTGCAGCAGCCGACGCTTTTAGAAATGATCTTCTTTTAAGTTGTTTGTTTATTGTTGACATGATATGTATTCTATTTAATGAATAAATTTTTGAATTGCTACATGTAATATTTACATGTTTTTAGCAGCTGTTTTTACAGCTGCCTGAATTCTGTTATATGTACCACATCTGCATATATTTCCATTCATGGCTTCTTTGATGTCTTGATCTGATGGAGCTTTATTTTCTTTCAAAAATGCTGCTGCAGTCATAATCTGACCTGCTTGACAGTATCCACATTGAGGAACGTCATGTTCTATCCAAGCCTGTTGTACAGGGTGATGAAGGTCATCAGAAAGGCCTTCAATTGTAGTGATTTTTTTATTAGACACATCAGATATTCTAACCTGACAAGCTCTTACTGCAGTGCCATCAAGATGTACTGTACATGCACCACATTGAGCGATGCCACAGCCATATTTTGTTCCTACTAAATTTAATTCGTCTCTAAGTACCCAGAGTATTGGAGTGTCGGCATCTACGTCCACAGACCTATTTGTGCCATTCACATTGATATTAAATGCTGCCATGAGATAGTTTTTCTTTTATACGAAATCTGAAATTAAAGGAATTAGTCCTTTAAATAAACCCCAAATTAAGAGCTTGAATTGTTCTCAATGGTTTTAAAATTCAAGGACTTTATTATAATTAATGTCGATTCCAAAAATCTTTTTATGTTCAATTTCAATCCTAATTGAGAACTTTTTATCATTGCATTACAGTTTATTAGATAAGTATGGAAGAAACTATCGTAAGTCTAAAGCAAAAAACTCAGGAGGCCATTGACAAAGCATTGGATCACTTGAAGCAGGAATTGATGAAAATCAGAACAGGAAAAGCATCGCCATCTATTTTGAATGGGATACAAGTGGATTACTATGGAAATGCCACTCCATTAAGTCAAGTAGCTAATATTGGCACTGCTGACAGCAGAACTCTTTCTATCCAACCATGGGAAAAATCCATGCTAGCTCCTATTGAACAGGCTATTTTTCAAGCTAACCTTGGACTCACTCCAATGAATGATGGTGAATTCGTAAGAATTTCCATACCTCCATTGACAGAAGAAAGAAGAATAGAGCTAGTAAAACAAACCAAAGTCTACGGCGAAGATGCTAAAGTTTCTATGAGAGCTGCTCGACATAAACTCATCGACTTTGTCAAAAAAGAAGTAAAAGATGGTTATCCAGAAGATGCTGGAAAAAAAGATGAGGAGACCGCTGATAAGATGGTAAAAGCAGGATATGATCAAATAGATAAAATCCTCGAAGCAAAAGAAGCTGATATCATGAAGGTATAGGATGTTTTTTTAATTCTATTTCTCCTTTTTCATTCATTTCTGCATAAGTCCAAAGAGATGTCCAATCTCCCAAGTTAATAGATTTACTTGATCCATTTGAGAGTGTACGAATTTCTCCATGATGTAGATGTCCATATATGAAATAATCTACTTTTTCGTCATTTGAAAATTCTTCAAAATACTGGTGCAGTCTTTCATCTTTTAGTTTCTCTTTTTTTGAATGTACATTCTGACTATACCTACTTCCTTTACTAGAGCTTTTCATCATCCATATTCCTAAACTTGAAGGAATAAGAGTGAATAAAGATTGGCATAAAGGATTAGAAATAATGGCTTTGATGATCTTATAACCCAAATCACCATGACCTAACCCGTCACCATGGCAGAGATAGCATGCTTTATTATTTATAACTTTTAACTCAGGCGTCTTTTTAATTTTTACTCCGAGCTCATTCTCAAAATATCCAAATGTCCACATATCATGATTCCCGATGAACCATTCAATCGATATTCCCCTATCTGTCAATTCACTAATCTTACCAAATAGACGAGTAAAGCCTTTTGGGACAACGGATTTGTATTCAAACCAATAGTCGAGAATATCTCCTAAAAAATAGATCGCCGCCGCATCTTCTTTAATACAATCAAGCCAATGAACAACATATCTTTCTCTGACTTTACTTGGCACATTCGTGTCTACTCCTAGATGAAAATCAGAAATAAAATATGTTTTTTTCAAAGGAAAGAGTTTTACATGCCATCCATAAAGAGGGCAGCTATAGAGCGGTACTCATGTGTATTTCTGATGGCCTTTGCGAAAAGATCCGCACAAGAAAGTACAGTGAGTTTATCACTTATTTGTTTGAGCGGAATCGTATCCGTGACATAGACCCTTTCTATTACAGAAGCATCTATTCTTTCGAAAGCTGGTCCAGATAGTATAGGATGTGTACAAATTGCTCTAACAGATTTAGCTCCTTCTGCCATTAATACTTCAGCCGCTTTACAGAGGGTGCCTGCTGTGTCTACCATATCATCTACAAGTATAACATCAAAACCCTTGACATCACCTATAACTGTCATTGCTGCCACTTGATTCGCTATTCTCCGCTCTTTATCACAAATCACTAAGTTTTTTTCAAAATGCTTAGAATATGCTCTTGCTCTTTTTACTCCTCCTACGTCTGGGGAAGCAAAAATTACATTCTCCATATTTTGAGTGGCCAGATAAGGCATAAAAATGGCTTCACTCTTGAGGTGATCCACTGGAATATCAAAAAAACCTTGAATCTGTTCAGCGTGAAGATCCATCGTGACCACTCTATCTGCTCCTGCTGCTTGAAGTATATTTGAAATAAGCTTTGCTGAAATAGGTACTCTTGCTTTATCCTTTCTATCCTGACGTGCATATCCAAAATATGGAATTACAGCTGTGATATAATTAGCTGAGGCTCGTTTCGCACTGTCTATCATGAGAAGCAACTCCAACATGTTATCAGCAGGGGGAAAAGTAGATTGTATGAAAAACACGTACGTACCCCTCACAGATTGATTAATGATGGGTTGCATTTCTCCATCACTAAACCTATTAATCGTAACATCTGATAACTGTTCGCCGTAATTTGAGGCTATTTTTTCGGCTAAATAAGCTGAGTTTTCACCTGAAAAGAGTTTAACTTCTGCCATGAATCAATTCATTCTCTCTGGTAATGCGAAAGATAGACATTATTGCTTTATAGGCAAAGGAATAGATGAGATACAAAAATATTTTCAATTATTATATTAACAGGAAGAGGTAAAGTAGGGTTCTCGAGTGTTTAAAATAGGGGAATAAAAAAGCACCTTCTGGTATTGAGGTGCTTTTACTTGGTATAGTAGGGTAAAACTAACTTTAAATCTCTCAACTTTTAGAGGATATTGTTGGTATTTCGTGTGTAAACTAATTATTAATTACGGTTATTAGACAAAGGTTCTTCAGCTTACCCCTATCCTCGACATAAATTTTTTCTTTAAAAAAGTTCTTTTGTTACATTGAGAGAAGAAAAACATGAAAGATTTTACCCTTGATAGCATTAAATGGCTATCATTATCATCGCTTTGCTGGAATGCTTAAGCGATGCAAAAAACTTTGAATTAGAAATACTGAATAACATTTAGAATATGAAGATTTGGATTGTTTTGACACTTATTGTTGAGCTGGTTGTGGGACTTCTCCTTTTGACATTTCCAGAGGTTGTTCCTCAGTTGAAAGGAGCCGAAGGCACAGCCCTAGCTATGTCAAGAATGTACGGAGCAGCTGCTATAACAATTGCAGTACTATGCTTTTGGACCCTAAGGTATTATACGGTTGATGGAGTGGTTGGACTTTTTCTACATGTTATGATCGCCTTTCAATTTATGATCATCGTTGCTTCTGTGATTAGTTATGTAAAAGGAGAGAGTGTAGATGCAGGACCAATTATATTGCATTCTGCGTTTTTAATCGGTTACATATTTTTTTATTTTAAAAGAAGATAATTTCGCTTAATACGACAAGAGTTATGAAATCATTAGTATGTGATAAGTGGGTATTGCCCTCGGAGTTAAAAGTAGGTGAGTTACCTACCCCATCACCAGGACCTAAAGAAGTTCTTATAAAAATAAAAGCCTGTGGTGTTAACTTTCCTGATGTTTTAATAGTACAAGGACTTTATCAATTCAAACCTTCTTTTCCATTTTCTCCTGGAGGAGAGATTTCAGGTATAGTGGAGTCTATTGGAGAAGACGTGAAACATCTTAAAGTAGGTCAAGAGGTGGTAAGCATGATAGGATGGGGAGGCATGGCTGAATATGTAGTAGCTAACAAAAATGTAGTGTTTCCAAAGCCACCAGGCATGCCACATACACTAGCTTCGGCTTTTCTTATGGTTTATGGTACTTCTTATCATGGGCTTAAGGATAGGGCCAAACTCAAAAAAGGAGAAACTCTTTTGGTTCTTGGGGCATCAGGAGGTGTAGGATTAGCTGCTGTAGAATTGGGAAAATTGATGGGAGCAAAAGTAATTGCAGCCGCATCGACATCTGAAAAACTAGAGGTCTGCAAAAAATATGGCGCAGATGAAGTAATTAATTATACTACTGAAAACCTCAAAGACAGAATTAAAGAACTTACTGATGGCAAAGGTGCAGATGTCGTGTACGACCCTGTTGGTGGCGAATTCTCAGAACAAGCACTAAGAGCTACAGCTTGGAAAGGGCGTTTCCTAGTAATTGGATTCGCTGCTGGAGAAATACCTAAAATTCCTCTGAATTTAGCCCTACTTAAAGGCTGCGACATCGTAGGTGTCTTTTGGGGTTCATTCGCGCAAAGGAATCCTAATGGGCTTATGCAGAATACGATGCAACTAATACAGTGGTATCAAAGTGGTGATATCAAACCACATATTCATGGCACCTATACTTTAGATAAAGCCCCAAATGCCATAATGGCTCTTATGAATAGAGAGGTAAGTGGTAAAGTGGTAATTGAACTTTAGTAGACAATTCTTTAAAATATATTTATAATGAAAAAATCAACCAATTCTCTAAGAAGAAACTTTCTTAAAAAAAGTTCAGTAATAGTTGCTGGAGCGACAGTTGTTCCTTTCTTTCTTAATGCATGTAAATCAGAAAGTAAACCTGTGATAGCTGCTGCCAAAGAAGCAGTAGAGTTAGCTTCTAAAGATTTATTCTTTAAACTGTCATTAGCTCAGTGGTCTTTTCATAAAACTCTTTTTGCAAAGAAAATGGACAATTTGAGTTTTATTGATAAAGCAAAAGAGTTGGGTTTCGATGGAGTAGAATATGTAAATCAATTCTTTAAAGACAAGGCAGAAGACATGGCCTTTTTGGATCAACTAAATGCTAAGGCAAAAGAGCACAATTTGATTCAAAATCTGATCATGATAGATCGAGAAGGTGGACTAGGTCTAGTGGACGACACGAAAAGAACTGAAGCAATAAATAACCACCACAAGTGGGTTCATGCGGCCAAATATCTTGGATGTGGATCTATAAGAGTAAATGCTTATGGAGAAGGAACTGCAGAAGAAGTAAGTGCAGCAGCTATTGATGGATTAGGTAGACTATCAGAATATGCAGCTAAAGAAAGTATCAACGTTATTGTAGAAAATCATGGCGGCTATTCTTCTAATGGTGCCTGGATGGCGAATGTGCTAAAGCAAGTGGATATGGACAATTGTGGATCCCTTCCAGATTTTGGCAACTTCTGTATCAAGAGAGGTAAAGATGGCTGTGAAGAGGAATATGACAGATATCAAGGTATGATAGATTTGATGCCCTATGCAAAAGCAGTAAGTGCTAAGAGTCATGATTTTGATGCTGATGGAAATGAGATCAATACCGACTATGTGAAAGTCATGAAAATTGTAAAAGATTCAGGATTCTCAGATTTTGTTAATGTGGAATATGAAGGTCGCGATTTGAGTGAAGAGGAAGGTGTGATTAAGACAGTTGAGTTATTAAAAAAAGTAGGTGCGGAATTGAGTTGATATCAGAGCAATGTATATCTCTTCCCAGGAAGACTTTTTACAATTCCTTTAAACTCTAAAGCCAATAGCTGAGAAGACAAGGTGCTCAGAGGTTTCCCTAATGAGTAATGCAGTGTGTCAATATCAATTGCATCTATTCCTTTAAGGGCTTCTACGATTTTTCGTTCATCACCTTTCAGTTCTTCGAAAAGACGCATTTGTGCTTCCATTTTTTCTTGAGGCTCCCATCTCATGATGTATCCTACATCTTTAGCCGATTGCAATAGGTGGGCCTTATGCTGTTTGATTAAATTATTGCACCCTTCTGATGTTTCATCATTCGTACGTCCTGGCAAGGCAAAAACATCCTTGCTCATACTGTTAGCCAATTCAGCAGTAATCATAGACCCTCCTGAGCTTTTCGATTGGATTACAATGACTACATCACTCAAAGCGGCAACAACTTGATTCCTAACAGGGAAATTTTGTCGGTCTGGACCAGTTCCAAAATCAAATTGGCTGATTACGGCTCCATTTGTTTTGATTTTTTTAGCAAGGCTGTTATGACTGGAAGGGTACACAACATCTATCCCTGACCCTAGGACAGCTATATTATTTACTCCCATCTCTACAGATCTTCTATGTGCACATGCATCTATGCCATAAGCAAGGCCACTAATGATCTGTACGCCATATTCTTTTAAACCTTCTACTAATTTTTCACATTGAATCGTGCCATATTCAGTACAATTTCTGGTACCAATGATTGCTACTGTCCTATGTGGATTAAGATCAGCATTCCCATCCATGAAAAGAAGTAATGGGGAGGTATCATGATGTTTGAGCCTTTGAGGGTAATCAGCATCTGTATAGAATAAAGGTTTTATTGCTGGGTTTGACTCCAATTGTTTCAAGGTCTCTTTAGCAAGCTGTTCAGGTTTTGCAGACAATAACAAATCGGCCACATTCTCACCAATAGAATGAATACTCATGATGTCCTTTTTGTCAGAGTTGAACACTTTCTTTGCGCTACCAAAATGATTGATGAGGAGTTTAGAAGTCACTTTCCCAATGCCAGGAATCTTAGTCAATGCAATTTTAAAAATGAGATCATTATTGATTTGAGACATTTTGTGCTTTTTGAAGATAGTATTGGGTTTCTTGTGGTCTGTTTAAAGCATTGTAAACTTTACTTAAGGCAAGGTTTGTTTTCTGGTCATTCTCATCTAGTTTCGATGCATATAAAAGGAATCGAGCTGCCCATTCATTTCTTTTTTGAGCCATAAACATTTCATCATGTCCAATTCTATAGTAAAAATTGATCAATTCAGAAGAATAAGAAGGAGTGTCATTGAGATATCGTAGATATTCATGAAGAAACCCTGTTCCTGGGGTTACCCTCGCAACGTTGAAAAAAGTGTTAAGTAATGAATTCAAATCATTATCATATTTAAATAGTTCTGCTGCGACTCCTGCTTTCATTTTAGAAGCATTCTGATATTGAGGTAATATCTCAAATGATTTAGATATAAAATGATTGGCCTGATTTAAATTTTCTTGTTTCTGGGCAGATTCTCGACTGCTTTGATATTGATCAAAATAAGTGGTTCCCATAAATAAATTGGCCCTAGCACTATTTTTTGAAACTTTCACAGCTGAAGCATTCAGGGTAAATCCATTTTCCCAATCAGGCACTCTCTGAAGTCCTATAGATACATAGCCAATCGTGATAAAAGCAAATAGTATCACCCCTAGATATCTTAATTTTCGATTGTCCCTTTTATAAACACTCAATAAACCATAAGCTACCAAAACTGATGAGGCGATAGATGAAACAAACAAAAACCTCTCATTCATAAAGGTGCCAACCCCCACAAATGCATTACTCACAATGGTCATTGTAAGTAAGTAGGTAAGAACACTCCAAGTAATAATTCTCCACTTTTTTCTTGAAAGAATGGCAACTACAAACATCACTATATGAAGGGCCGCTGAGAGGACAGGGGTAATCTG
>MDSX01073212.1_pt1 | contig 37155 bp, 30 predicted proteins | sample 811141 | NCBI WGS metagenome assembly MDSX01 (sample SAMN05326642, study PRJNA326480) | marine metagenome | isolation source: seawater | place: Atlantic Ocean: South East | collected 2010 | reverse complement strand
CTGATTCCTTGGTTTTTCTGGTGTGTGGTAACAACAGAATAACACTCGGAGTCAGGCTTTTTCATTTGCTGTCCCAAAACTGTGGGACAGCAGTGCCGCACTGCGGGGTTTTTTATTGCTGAATTTAAGAGACGTCAGCTTACTTCCATGCGGAAATGCTTTAGTTGCCCAGCCAGGTCCTCAGCGAGACGTTCGACATTTTCAGATGTGCCTCGGAGCATGTCTGAAACATGTTTATGACCGTCTGCCGACTCCGCTACGCGTGAGAGGTTACTGTCCATTTCTGCTGCAACCTGTTCCTGCTGGGTGACACTCGCGGCCACCTGATGATTAATATCTTTTACCAGTGTCATGTTGCTTGAGATACCAGCCAACTGTTCTTCCGTTGTATTTACCTCATCCGCACAGGCTTTTGTCTCTTCAGCACTCAACTGCATTGCTCTGACAGAATCATTGGCCACCTGTGTAATGGTCTCAATTACGTCTTTAATTTCACTGGTGGCGACACCTGTGCGCTGAGCCAGGGTCCGGACTTCATCAGCAACGACAGCGAACCCGCGCCCTGACTCCCCCGCTCGAGCTGCTTCAATAGCTGCGTTCAAGGCGAGAAGATTGGTCTGTTCAGAAATACTCGCAATCACTTCTGCCACATTCGAAATCTGCTCGGCAGACGCATGCATTTGGGTAATGGCAACCGATGCCCCTTCCAACTGATTTAACACGGTGTACACCCGCTTTCTTACCGCAGAAACAGAGTTGGCACCACTGGAAGCAGCGTCCGTTACTTCAGTCATACGCTGTGCGGCGTCGCGTGCGTTACCGGCAAGCACCTGCGTCGTCTGAACCATTTCAGTCATCGCGACTGATAGCTGATCAAGCTCCCGGTATTGTGAATCAGAGCCTGCGCTCACCTCTGACGTTGATCGGGCAACGATGTCGGCCTCGCGGTTTAGTCGGTCGCTATCATCCCGAATACGGCTTAACAATTCGGCCAGCCGCGATCGCATTTTATTGATAGCTACAGAAATACGATCAAATTCAGGAACACCCGACCGTTCACATTCAAATGACAGATCACCTTCTGCCAGGTTAGCCATGGTCTCTTCAATTCTGCGGATAGGTTTTGATATTGCGGCGGTAATGTATCGTGAGCAGATCAACATAAACCCGCCCCAGATGAGAAGACATAAAAGAGTCCAACTTCCCCGGCTCCAGATGACCGCCTGAATATCATCAATATATTCACCGGTGCCAATATAGAGATCTGATCCGGCAACAGGTGTAATTGCACTGAGTTTACTGACCGGTTCATCACTACCCGGACGCGGCCATTTATAATTAACAAATCCTGTACCGCCCTTCTCAACCGCTTTCTTCATCTCACGAAACAGATAAACACCATCAGGGTCGCGAACTTTGGACACCGACGTCTCATTCAGTACGGGCTTGAAGGGGTGCATTTTCATAATTAGCTGCTCGTTAATTACAAAGAAGTACTCCTCACCGTGGTAGCGAGAACCGTTAATCGCGGAGAGCCCCTCCTGTAGGTCACCACCGTTGCTCAGTAACTGACTGAGCAGACTTGCCTGCGACTCGACTAACGCCGATAGCTGCTGTTTTTTCTCTTCCACCAGCTGATTCTGATACTGATGAAAATCGACAGCCATGGAAATAACACCCATGAGAAATACTGCCGATAGCATTATCCATAAACGCTGACGAATACTCAGGCGCTCAAACTCCATAGTTACACCACTATTGATCGTTATGTCATCAGCTTTGACTATAGGAGGGTAACCGCGAGCTTCCAGATTAATTATCCCCGCGGGCCTAATTACCTGAAGGGCGGGAACGCCGGTAAAAACAAGTAAACAGAGCACGCATAGATAACGGTATAACTAAAGTACTTTACGACGCCACTCTGCGACCAGTTTCCGATCAGGAATCAGGTCCGCTAAGGCGATGGCTAGCTCTCGCAGGTGGTCAGTTGAGGCTGAGATTTCCAATGATCGTAACACTGCTCGCCAATCGCCGCTTTCCGCCTGCTCAAAAAAGCTGTCCCTGACATCAGACTCCGGCGGTGGAAGCTTAAGGTCACGCATGGATAGCCACGAACGTGCGCGCTGCACTTCTGGCGTACGGGACTCTTCGTCCGTCAGCAGCCCAAGGACTGAGCGCAACTGATCGAGCTTACCCTCGCTCAGTAAACTTCCGACCTGATGAGCAGGGTCGACCGCAAACGGTAAATGTTTGTTGAGAAAATGCCGGATTCCGACCATTGAGAGATTGTTCTGTTCGCGCGCAGCTACTTCTCCCCGATGGTAAATCAGCAGTAGAGGAACAGTTCGGATCTGAAGTTCAGCCACCCACTCGGGCGACTCCTCGGCACGAAGCTGAACGATCGGGCAGCGAGGGTCAAGCGTCGGTGCCAGTAGCGCTAGCAACTGCTCAACTGCACGACAGGGTGCACAGTGCTCACCAACTACCTCCACGAGAAACCATTGGTCGCATGCAAGTGACTCGGCCGTCAGTTGTTCTGCGGTCAACACCCTGAAAGACACGGGTACACTCCAGATTCGTTTACAATTAGAAAGCTATGTATGATAACGCCAGCCACCCGGGAAGCGGTAGCTGAGAAAGTAACCCATATTCAGAGCCATTCAGACCATGTCAGTATCTAACGCGTCCGATGCCCCAGGTCGTAAAAAAACACTCCTTGTTTCCGTACTGATCTTCGTCTGGCTAACAGGTTCACTGTTTGGCTTGTGGTGGTTTCAGCAGCAGTCACTGCGTCCATTTGTCGAAGCAGGCGCCCCTGCTGAATCGCGCAGCCCCGACATTGTTGAGCAAGGCCTGGCAGCGCTACTGAAGAGAGTGTCGGCTGAATATCCTGAAAGTTCCGATGCACTGGTGACTGTGGTACATCTCTGGAAACCAGACTGTCTGTGCAACAACGTCAGTGCTCGTCACACCCGAGCCATTATTGAGCAATGGCCAGAAGGCGATGAGGTTAGATTTATTATCTTAGCGCCAGAAACACTTCCAGAAAATCGACTGGCGGAAGCACGTGAACTCAATCCTAATGCTCTGGTCATGAAGGCGTCTGCCAATGACAGGCTACCCCTGACCGCCAGTCCGGGGCTGGCGGTACTCAACCAGAATGCCAGCCTGGCTTATTTTGGCGCGTATGGCTTTGGTGCCCTCTGCAGTCTCTCGGACGAAGCGTTATTCACCAACATGATTGAGCGTCTGCTCGCGGGCGAATCATACGGGCCTTTTCTGAATATTGCCGGAAGTGGTTGCTTCTGCGCCTGGCCGGACCCGACGCAGCTGCCGGTTGAGTAGCTGCAGTTGTCGAGCAAGGTTTTTCTCAGCACGCTCCAACATTTCCTCTGCCTCTGATTTGTATACCTGTATAAGAGCGCAACGTGCAGTGTGACACTGGGCTGCAAGAGACGGATATATAATTTCGATTTCCGCCAGCAACGATAAGGGTGCCGTCCCCTCCCCGACCGTAATTTCTTTTTTTAGCGCAGTACGACGCAACTCTGACCAGATAAGAATCAGCCGCTTTCTTTTCTCCGGGCGCTGCTGCCACCATTGCCACAGAGCACCAATTACAAACAAACCCGCGATTGAGCCGGCGATAATATACAAACCGTCAACCAACGCATCGATGCCAAACCAGCGGGACAACAGGCCTTTCTGCCTTTCACCGTCATATGCCAGCACCCACCGGCTCCACTGGTAATTGATAGTATCCAGCTGCAAGCGCAGACTGTTTACCCATCCAATATCGGTATAACGGTGCGGAGACAGAGGACTCTTCTCAAGAAAGGAATCTTCCTCTAGAAGGGCTCCTTGCAGGCCATATTCAATCCGATCTGGCGCCACTGCTGAGGTAGGATCAACCCGGAACCATTGCTGGCCATCCCAGAGTTCAACCCATGCATGTGCATCATATTGTCTTACGGTCAGATAGCCATCCGGATGCCACTCCCCCCCCTGGTATCCAGCAACCACTCTGGATGGAATGCCAGCCGCCCGGGCAGCGAAGGCCATTGCCGAGGCATAATGTTCGCAAAAACCTCTGCGACCAGAGAACAAAAACTGATCAATATCATCTTCGCCGTAACGAGGTGGTTTAAGCGTGTAATAAAATGGCTGCTCACGTACGAATTGTAGGAACGCTTTAGCAAATTGCCCGGCCTCAGAGGGCAGCTCCCTCGCCCATTCCCGGATCATGGGGTTAGCGCCAGAAGGAAGTGCGAGATACAAATCAGGAGCGGTTCTCAATCCAGAGTCAAAGGCAGGACCAATAACCGGCTCTATTGGCGCACTGACGTCATATCTGATGCGCTGATAAACAGGACGGCCGTATCTCAATAAACGGGTTGCTGTCAGTTCGATATCCCTGTCTCGGCTTACCGAGCCCGCCAACGCAAAAAGATACGCCTGCCCCGTTGCTTCCTGTATTACTTCGTAGTCGTAAGTGGCCTCTTCAATAATTGCAGGCATGGGTAGCTGAGCCGCATCCAATACTGACTTATCCCAACCGTCCCCGTCATGTTTATCCAGCGTCATGGCTCTCCAGTAGAGGTCACTGCGAGAAGGTTTGACGCCATTAAAGGTCACCCTGAATGCAACTTCAGATGACTGACTAAGCTCCGAAATATCCCCCGGCTGCAGGCGCTCAGACAAACCGGTCAAGGCTGAGTCGGATTGCAGCGCTACGCTCCAGAGCGGACCAAGACGAGGAAATAAGAAATAGACGATGAGCATAAACGGCAAAGCCGTCAGTAATAGCTTTGCAGTCACACCAAATACAGGAACCTGCGAAGATAGTCCCGTTCGGGTGGCAGCCTGCGTGGCGACCATCGCCGCACAGGCCAGAATCAGCGTCCCAATCCCCTGAAGGCTATACAGAATGCTTTGATTAAAAAGAAAACCTGAGGCCTGAATAAATAAAGCAATAAAGACAACGACTACGCCATCTCTTCTGGTGGCCAGCTCCAGAAGCTTAAGAACCCCTGCCGATATAAGGAAGGCGCTGCTTCCCTCAAGCGAAATCCGGCCACCGCTGAGCGCATACACCCCCACACAAGCCAGAACAACCGCAACCAACTTTGCGAAACGTCCCGGGAAGGACAGATGACCGGTATATACGAGCCATCGCCAGCCGAGAACAAATGCCACCATCAGATAGAGCCATACCGGCAGGTACCCCAGATGCGGCACGAGTGAACTCAGTACCGCCAACACCTGAAGCAACAATGCTTTTCTTGGGAGAGCAACACCGGTCATTCGCCTGCTCCCCATAATGCCAGAGCCTTAAGGCAACGATGGCGATGCTCGATTCCGGTATCGGCAGGTATCTCTACACCAGGTACCGAAAGACCATACTGCCACCCCAGCGCCTCAGCCTGATCAACCCATGAGGCCAACCTCGATAAACGAACTTCCGGCTCCAGGCCTTTGAGGCTCTCCCAGTCGAGCAAACACATAACGCCCTGCTCCTGCTCACGCTCGAACGACTTAGGAGACCCGGTCCGTGCGGTATGCTTCCAGGAGATCTGATTCATACTGTCGCCGCGCCCGTACTCACGGATACCCGACACGTCATCTCGCCCAATCAACGCCACGGCTACGCCCTCAACCTCATCACCGTCACCGGCTGACAGATGCACGGGTGTAAACTCTGGCTTAGGGTAAACAACCACATCAAAGTCGAGCGCGACCCAGCTCCAGGCACGAAACAAACCAAATGGGTACTCAGTTTCTACCCGGATCCGCTTCAATGGCAGACGCCCCCGTTTAAGAGTACGCCGCGTAAGGGAGGCCTCGAGCGACTCGCCCGGAGCCAGAGTAAAGTCCTGTTGGGTTTCCCCTGGGTACCCCACAGCAACTGCGACGGCCCAATTCCGGGCAGAAGAAATTCTGACCGGCAACTGAAGACTTTCGCCGGCATAACACGGCTCTACCTTACCTGCGGACATCTCAAGCCCTGAGAGATTACGAAAAGTTAACCAGATGGTGCCATGCCCCAGACTGACCAACCAGAAGGTTAAGCCGTAGATAAGTGAATTCTGATAATTAATAGCGGTCAGCAACATGGCCACAAGCAGACCCGCAAAGGCCCACCCCGTTCGCGACGGGAGAATGAAAACATTCCTGTGAGAGAGAGCCAGCCGCGACACGGGGGGAATCCTGCGATTCAACCACGACTGAAACAGTCGCCTGCCCCATCCTCTCTTATCTGACTGCGCTCGTTTGACCATATCAGGCTAAGGCAGCAACATTTTCTAGTATATGCCGCGCAGCACCAGACTTGAGACGGTGATCGACGACAGGTTCTAACACCGCCTGTACATCCTCGGGAATCAGAAATGTGCGCCCCTCGATAACGGCCCATGCTTTAGCTGCACGCAGTAAAGCAAGCCCGGCTCGCGGCGAGAGACCATGAGTAAAGCGCATGTCATTACGACTGAAGGCCAGGATACGCTGCAGGTAATCCAGAACCGCAGAAGACGCCTTAACGCCCGCAACGGCCTGACGTAGCCGCACGAGTGTTTCCGGACTGATCACCGTCTGCAAGTCCTCGACCAGATGGCGGCGACTTACTCCTTCAAGCAGTTCCCGCTCGGCACGCTCATCTGGATATCCAAGACTGAGGCACATGAGAAACCGGTCGAGTTGAGATTCAGGCAGTGGAAATGTGCCACCCTGAGAAGACGGGTTCTGAGTAGCAATCACAAAAAATGGCTGTGGCAGAGGTCGGGTTTGGCCCTCAACGGTGACCTGCCGTTCCTCCATGGCTTCAAGAAGCGCACTCTGCGACTTCGCCGTGGCTCGATTAATTTCGTCGGCCAGAACCACCTGAGCAAAGACAGGGCCTTGATGAAAACGGAAGGCGCCTTCGCCAGAATCCGGATCTTTCTCAAAAATACTGACACCAATAATGTCAGCAGGCAAAAGGTCGCTGGTAAATTGGATCCGGCTGTATTTCAAACCAAAAACCTGTGCCAGAGCATGCGACAGTGTCGTTTTCCCCATCCCCGGTAAGTCTTCGATCAACAGGTGCCCGTCTGCCAGCAGGCAGCACATGGAGAGTTTTAACTGTTGATTTTTACCGAGTATGACGGTCGAAAGACTGGATAACGCCCTTTCAATGGCAGACATGCAGAAACCTCAGAAAATTTGACACATAAGAGTATCTGACCCGATGACAGTTTTTAAGTGCTCAGCTAACGACAATGTGCGGAAATAATCCGAAAAACAGACATCGCGCACATAAAATCCTACTAAGAAATCATTCGCTGAAGGATCACTCTTGCCAGCTACACCTTTGTTCAGGCAGGCTATGGGCCATCTCGCGCCAGACACATAAAGGACGAATACAGACAGGTGTCTGAGTCGGTATAATTGGACCCGATTCTGAGCCACCAGGGTTAAACAAAAAGGATCTTTAATGAAGAACCCTCTACTACTTCCGGCGTTCTGCCTCCTGATGTTATTGACCGCCTTACCAGGCATAGCAGAAACGACCACTAAGGTCAGAAGCCATCAGACTCTTGAGGCCGCCGTTCTGAATCCGAACCTCCCTCTGGAGAAAAGGATCAGGGCACTGAAAACACTTCTCAGTGATGAAATGACCGATGGCAGACTGCACCGCACTTTCTGTATCTGGGACCCAATCAGCAAGGCCGGTCCAATTGCGAGCGCCGCCAAAGATCAGGTACTTCGCTCACTGCATTATGGCATGCAGCTGACGATTGAAGTTTTCCAGAATGAACAGGAGATGGTCGACACTTTCGTCAACAAGAAAACGTGCGACGCCATTCTTGTTCGCGGTGCAACCGCACAACGTTTTAATCGTTTTCTGGCGACGACAGAAGCGCCTGGCGCATTGCCTGACCGTCAGCATTTACAGCTACTGGCACAGGTTCTGGCAAAACCCGAGATCGCCGATCACATGACCAACGGTCAATACACGGCGCTCGGCCTGGTCAGTATTGGCTATAGCCGCCTTTACGCCGACTCTGCAGACAAAGCGTCCCTCAATTCTCTTGATGGTAAATCCGTATCCGTTGCAGATACCGATACCGGCTTTATTCGCTTAGTAGACGCACTCCGCGGCCGGACACGCACAGGCAGTATGCCCGCGACTGTGCAGACATTTACCAATGAACTGACCGAACTGATGGTCGCACCTGACATCGGCTACCTGGCAATGGCCAGCGGCCGAACTGGAGATCAGACCCGTGGACTTGCTATGCCTCTGGGTCAGTCGACACTGCAATTAATTGGACATGCCGATCGTTTTCCGCCCGGCCTGGCTCAGATTTTACGTGAAGACTTTTTATTCAAATTTAATAGCTACGCACGCATGCTGGATAAGGAGCTGAGTAACATCCCTGAAAGCTTCTGGATTAACCCATCCCCTGCTGACCTGACAACACTGAACAAAAGTGCTCAGAAAGTCCGCCTGGATCTACGAGGCGAAGGTTATTACGATCCGGTGATGCTGAGACTGGCTCGCAAAATCCGCTGTCGATTCTCTCCGGGTGAGAGTGAGTGTAAAAATCCCGTCGAGTAAGCGAAGCCCTATCGAATAATCGGAGCTTCAATCAAAAAAAAGGCTGCATAAAGCAGCCTTTGATATCAGATGGTAAGCGATTCTGGCAGCTACAGAGCATCAAGTCCGCGCGCAAGGTCACGCTTAATATCTTCAACACTCTCGAGCCCAACTGAAATACGTAACAGCGCCTGAGATATTCCTGCTTCGTCTCGCTGCTCATCTGACAAGCGACCATGAGTCGTAGTGCCTGGATGAGTAATCGTCGTTTTCGTATCACCAAGATTAGCGGTAATTGAAATCATGCGGGTCGCATCAACAACCTTCCAGGCTTCTTCCTGTCCGCCTTCCACCTCAAACGACAGCACGCCTCCAAACAAACGCTGCTGACTCTTAGCCAACTCATACTGTGGATGGTTAGGTAAGCCACAGTAATTGACTTTCGCGACTTTCGGGTGCTCTTCCAGCCACTGTGCCAATGCCAGAGCATTCTCACTGTGCGCTTTCATACGCAGCGAGAGCGTTTCCAGCCCTTTCAGGAAGACCCACGCGTTAAACGGACTCATTGTCGGACCGGCGGAGCGTAGAACCCCAATAACGGGCTCAATCAGCTCATGCGAACCGATGACCGCACCGCCAAGGCAGCGGCCCTGACCATCGATGTATTTGGTCGCAGAATGCACAACAAGGTCTGCACCTAAAGCCAGAGGCAATTGAGCCGCCGGTGTACAGAAGCAGTTATCTACGGCAAACAAAGCACCTGCAGACCGCGCAATTTCAGAAATAGCTCGCAGGTCTGCCACCTCAGTCAGCGGATTAGACGGCGACTCAAGGAACAATAGCTTCGTATTTTCCTGTACGGCACCTTGCCATGCACCCAGATCCAACAGGTCAACATAGGTAATTTCCACATTGAATTTACGCAGAAATTTTTCCAGAAGAACAGTCGTCGAACCAAACACGGCTCGAGAGCAGATCATGTGATCGCCCGCCTGCAGATGTGCGATGCACAAGGCATAGATAGCGGACATACCTGAGGCTGTCGCTGCGCAGGCTTCGCCACCCTCAAGAGCGGCAAGGCGCTCTTCAAAAGTTCTGACCGTCGGGTTGGTGTAACGGGAATAGACATTGCCATCCCGATCGCCACCAAAAGTCGCTGCAGCTTCTGCCGCTGAAGAGAACACATAACTGCTGGTCGGGAAAATAGCTTCCCCGTGCTCACCTTCCGGCGTGCGCATCTGACCGGCACGAACAGCGAGAGTATCAAACTCTGCATCCGTCAGATCAGATTGGTAGCGCTCTGGCCAATCAGGTAAGTCTGCCATTTTCCTCAGGCCTCTTTCTGGTTATGCAGATCAATCGCTTCATTATCGATCACCTGCAGGGTTTTGTTAGCGTCATTCCGAAGTTCATACAAACGACGGAAATATTCGTCGTTAATATCTTTAGTGACATATTCGCCATTAAATACTGAACAATCGAATGCTTTAGCATCTGTTGTCGCACCTTCAAGGCAAGCGTCTACCAGATCTTCAATATCCTGATAAACAAGCCAGTCAGCACCGATGGCTTTTGCAATTTCTTCGGTCGAGCGATCGTGCGCGATAAATTCTTCTTTCGCTGGCATATCGATTCCGTACACATTCGGGAATCGAACGGCCGGTGCCGCAGAGGCAAAATACACATTTTTCGCGCCCGCTTCGCGTGCCATTTCAATGATCTGTTCGCACGTTGTTCCACGTACGATAGAGTCATCAACAAGGAGAACATTCTTACCGCGGAATTCCAGGTCGAGTGCATTCAGCTTCTGTTTTACGGACTTCTTGCGTAGCTGCTGCCCCGGCATGATGAAGGTCCGGCCAATATAGCGGTTCTTCATAAAGCCTTCGCGGTATTTCACACCCAGATGATTCGCCAATTCCAGTGCTGAAGATCGGCTGGTATCCGGAATCGGTATAACTACATCGATATCATGGTCCGGGTGCTCACGCATGATCTTATCGGCGAGTTTTTCACCCATACGCAGGCGGGCTTTATACACAGCGATGCCATCAATGATGGAATCAGGACGGGCAAAATAAACATGCTCAAAAATGCACGGTGTCAGTTCCGTCTGCTCAGCACACTGCTCTGTGAAGAGCTGACCATCTTCGGTAAAGATAACGCACTCACCCGGCGCGATGTCACGGTCGAGTTTGAAATCCTGTGCATCCAGGGCAACTGACTCAGAGGCAACCATGTACTCAGGGCCGTTCGCAGTATCACGGTGACCAAATACAGCGGGGCGGATGCCGTGGGGATCGCGGAAAGCAACGATACCGTAGCCAGTGATCATAGCGACCACAGCATACCCACCACGGATACGCTCATGCACTCTCCGCACCGCCTTGAAGATAACCTCTGGAGATGGCTTGAGCTGACGCTGCTCCTGAAGCTCGTGCGCGAAAATATTCAGTAGAACTTCGGAGTCAGAGGTGGTGTTGATGTGACGCAGGTCTTCGCGGTAGATGTCTTCCGCAAGTTGCTCTGTATTCGTCAGGTTACCGTTGTGCGCCAAGGTAATACCGTACGGCGAGTTCACATAGAACGGCTGAGCCTCAGCAGAACTTGAGCTGCCAGCTGTTGGGTAGCGCACATGACCGATGCCAATATTGCCAAGCAGTCGCTGCATGTGGCGGGTTCTGAATACGTCACGAACAAGGCCATTATCCTTTCGCAGACAAAGCTTGTTACCGTAGCTGGTCACAATTCCTGCGGCATCCTGACCACGATGCTGCAGCACCGTCAGAGCGTCATAGATTGCCTGGTTAACATGGGACTTACCAACTACACCCACTATTCCGCACATGCGCGTATTACCTCAAACAAGCGAAGTTTATTAAGCTGCCAACACCTGGCTCACGGCGGAGGGAAGCGTTTTACGCGCCCAATCCGCCAGCGTTTCCAGGTATGGAATAATTGTCGATTCCTGCCACCAAAGATCCTGCTGAGGAATCCCGGTCAACTGAGCTCCGTACACCAGAGCAACCAAGATGATAACACCCCGCAGGATGCCAAAAACCATGCCGAATACCCGGTCAGTACCGCTTAAACCAGTGGCTTTAACCAGTTGAGCTACCAGAAAATTCACCATAGCTAAAACAACCAGAGTCGCAACAAACAAGATACCAAAAGCGACCATCCAACGAACACTGTTTGTCGAAATACTGTCTTCAAGGAGAGTGGCGAGGTTACCGCTGAAATAACGGGCGACAAGAAAGGCAACCAACCAGGATATGAGAGACAGGGCTTCTTTCACAAAGCCACGCACCAGGCTGATCAGGCCAGAGACGCCGATGATACCCAGGATCACCCAGTCGATAATGGTCATTCGCTGCCCCGGCAGAAAAAGAAAGCGCGCAGTATACCAGAGCCTGCGCGCTATAAAAGAATTGACAATAGCGCTGCGTCAGCTCTCTGCTTTGTAGCGACGCAGATAGGCCTCAGTGATATCACCACGTTGCTTTAACTGGCGCTGTATTTTCTCTGCATCCGCCCGGCGCAGCTCGGGTCCGACATAAACCCGGGTAATTTTTTCCTGCTGAAACTCCTGAACATAGGCCTTGTAGCCATCGTGACGCAGAAGGTCCCGGAAACGATAGGCATTTTCCCGCTGACCGAAGGCGCCAACCTGCAGAGTCCATGCATATGGAATTTTGTCCTGATCAAGCTTTGTCTGATCGGCCGGTACACCGGGCACCGGGGGCTCATCGCGGTCGACGACATCAACCGCAGGCATGGCCACATCAGCGGTTGCTTCACCCGAAGCTAGCGCCTCGACGTCTTTTCTTACCTGGCGCTCGTATTCTTCTGTTGCCCAGCGTTCGGTATCGGGCATTGCCGGGGCGTCTGATTCAAGAAGAATATGGGTACGCGAGCCATCCAATACAATAGGTGCTACAACCAGAATCGCTGTTACTGTCAGCCAGGCACCTAAAATTCGTTTTTTTAAATGGAGCTCCATTTACCCTCTCCGGCGTGAAGCCATTCAGCTGCAGCCTCTACTGTGTGAAATGATCCAGCGACCAGCGTGGTCCCCGTTGCTGGAATAGACTCCAGAGCAGCGCCCATAGTTTCAAAGCTTTGATCCACTGTAAATCCTGCTGCGCTACTTTTTGCCGCCAGCTCGTCACACGTCAGGCCTCGCCAACCTGTGAGAGTCACTACGCAAAAGCGCTTAAACGGAGGCAACGCCTCAAGGACACCCGAAACATCTTTATCACTCAGCATCCCCAGAACAAGACAGTCCAGCTCTTCTATATGATGACGCAGATAGGCAGCCGCCTGAGGGTTGTGTGCAACATCAAGTACCACGGTCGCTGAACCGTTTTTCCAACTCTGCCACCTTCCCGGAACCCGAAGGCCTGCCACAACCTCTGAAACCATCTCGGGAGAGGGCAACAGATCAATAAGCGCGAGCGACTGTATCGCCGTCGCGACGTTGTGATGAGGAATATGGTAACCGGTCAGAGTGACTGTGCGAGGCTCACTGTTCGTCTTATAGCTCACAATAAGCTGCTGCTCAGACTCAATGACATCAAACATCTCACCTCGCGCCGCAAAAAGTCCGCCAATATTTTCCACGGTTTCCGAAGCTTGTGCAGGGGCATCGGGTTGACCACAAACAAGCCATTTCCCTTTGCGCGCTATGCTGCACTTCTCATAGGCGATATCATCGAGCGTATCACCAAGCCAGTCCTGGTGATCGAGACCAATACTCGTCACTACTGAAATATCAGGATCAACAACATTTACGGCATCAAGCCGCCCACCCAGGCCGATCTCCAGAACAACGGCATCAAGCATCTGTTGCTTGAAGTGCCAGAGGGCTGCCAACGTACCAAATTCGAAATACGTCAGTGTGATATCACCGCGCGCCTGTTCAACCGCGTCGAAAGAGAGGCATAAATCGGAATCTGAAATATCAGAACCATCCACTGACACTCGTTCGTTGTAACGGTGGATATGAGGAGAATTATACATCCCGACCTTCATACCCTGCTTTCGGAGCAGCGCAGCAATTAATGCCGAGGTCGTACCTTTTCCGTTGGTACCGCCGACCAGAATAACCAGCGGCGCGGGTTTCACACAGTCGAGCGTTCCTGCAACACGAGCAACACGTTCAAGACCAAGATCTATACCAGAAGGGTGAATGGCTTCAAGATAGCGAAGCCATTCATCAGGGGAGCTATAGAGCATCAAACAGTTCCAGAGGGGTCAGGCTTCCGCCGCAGCATTTGCATCCATCGCTTCGCGCATACTGCCAGCAAGGCCAGTAACGTCTTTGATTGCCTGGACCGGGTTATCTGCCTGATCAGCGATACGACTCACCAACGCACTGCCAACAATAACACCGTCACAGACCTCAGATACGCGTGCAGCAGCCTCAGCATTCTGAATACCGAAACCAACGCAAAGAGGCGCTTTCACATGTTGACGAATATGATCCAGATTACGCTCAACATCTTCAACATCAATGGCTGCTGATCCAGTTACACCCCGCAAAGACACGTAGTAGACGTAACCGCGACCAACTTCACCAATAGTTTTAATGCGTCGCTCTGTACTCGTCGGAGCAAGCAGATATATCAAATCGAGACCTGCTTCTTCAAACATGGAATCGACGCTGCGCGCTTCCTCTGGCGGCATATCTACCACCAGTACACCATCAACACCGGCCGCTGATGCTTGCTCAACAAACTCCGGATACCCCATTGCTTCCACCGGGTTCAGGTACCCCATCAGCACAACCGCCGTACGTTTATCGGTCTTGCGGAATTCAGCAACCATACCCAAGACATCGCGCAGGGACGTACCGTGTTTAAGAGATCGTTCACAGGCCAGCTGGATGGTTGGGCCATCCGCCATCGGGTCAGAAAAAGGAACACCCAGTTCAATAACATCCGCACCTGCTTCAACCAAGGCGTGCATCATTGGTACTGTGGTGGCTTTATCCGGGTCACCCGCAGTTATATAAGGGATCAGCGCCTTCTTGCCCTCTTCGGCCAGACGCTCAAACGTTTTTGTAATTCGGCTCATGTCTTTCACTCTACTTTTAGCCGGCACCCGTCTCCAGATACCGTCAATCCGTGGATAAGCTGAAACATCCATTCAGGCCGTTGCGACGAATACAACATCACTTCGGTCATGTCTGCTCCTGCTGCTCTACGCTCCTTGCGGGCCACTGATGGCCTGACAACTTCAACAAGAAATTGCCGCGCAATAGGTAGATAGCAAAAAGCAGGCACAAATGGATGACATGGAACTGGCAAATGGATCTAAAACGGCCAAAGCCTACAAACAGTCACCACTCGCCAAACTCCAGCTTATGCAGTAACACCGTCCAATTCTGCGATGGTGTGTATGTCTTTATCGCCGCGACCAGACAGGTTTACAACAATAACTTTGTCTTTATCCATCGTTGCCGCCAATTTCATGGCATATGCGATCGCGTGCGAACTCTCAAGTGCTGGCATAATGCCTTCAAGTCGCGTTAGCTTGTGGAAGGCATCGATCGCTTCGTCATCAGTCGCAGCTACGTACTTTGCACGCCCTACATCTTTCAACCAGCTATGTTCTGGCCCCACTCCCGGATAATCGAGACCCGCAGAAACGGAATGCGTGCCCATAATCTGGCCGTTCTCATCTTCCATCAGGTAGGTGCGGTTACCGTGCAGAACTCCCGGTTTACCTTTACTCAGAGGCGCAGCGTGGTCATCACCCTCAAGGCCCAGACCACCGGCTTCAACTCCGTACATCTCAACCTCAGGGTATTTAATGTACGGATGGAACATACCAATGGCATTTGAACCGCCGCCAACACAGGCAACAACCGCATCAGGCTGACGACCAATCTGCTCATCACACTGACGCTGTGTTTCACGACCAATAATGCTCTGAAAATCACGTACCAGCATTGGATATGGGTGCGGCCCAGCTGCCGTACCGATGATGTAGAAGGTGTCATCGACATTGGTAACCCAATGGCGCATAGCCTCATTCATGGCGTCCTTCAGTGTTTTGGTGCCACAGGTCACCGATTCAACTTCAGCGCCAAGCAGCTTCATGCGGTACACATTCAGTTTCTGACGTTCAACGTCAGTGGAGCCCATGAATACCTTACACTCAAGACCAAAACGCGCAGCAACGGTTGCAGACGCGACGCCGTGCTGACCAGCGCCAGTTTCAGCAATCACTTTTTTCTTGCCCATAAACTTGGCGAGCAAGGCCTGACCGATGGTGTTATTAACCTTGTGAGCGCCTGTGTGGTTCAGATCTTCACGCTTCAGATAGATTTTTGCGCCACCGCATTCCTCCGTCAGGCGCTCGGCAAAATAGAGCGGTGATGGGCGGCCAACGTAGTGCGCCAGCTCTTTATCAAATTCAGCCTGAAAGTCTGGATCGTTACGCAGTTTTTCGTAGGTTTCCTGAAGCTCGTCCAATGCTGCTGTCAGGGTTTCGGAGACAAAGCGCCCCCCAAAGATACCGAAATGGCCATCGGCATCTGGCATTTCAACATTAAAGTCAGTCGCTTGCTTCTCGGTAGTGTTGATCGACACGATACACCTCGTTCACAAATTCTTCGATTTTGCAGTGATCCTTGATGCCTTTCGAGGCTTCAACGCCTCCGCTGATATCGACAGCGAAAGGACGAATCTGAATAATCGCAGATGCGACATTCTCAGGCTCAAGGCCACCGGCAAGAATAATGGGCTTTGGTGGAGTTTCGGGTATCAGTGACCAGTCGAAGGTCTCTCCTGTACCACCCGGAACTCCGGGCTTATAACTGTCTAGGAGAATTGCCAGTGCGCCAGGGAAGCGCAGGCACGACGCCACCACATCCGACGCTTGCCGGACACGGAGGGCTTTGATGTAGGGGCGTTTGAACTGTCGACAAAAGTCGTCATCTTCATCACCATGGAATTGGATAAGATCAATTCTAACGCTATCAAGTACTCTTTGCACCTCTTCGACCGTCGGATTTACAAAGAGAGCAGTTACACTGACAAAAGCAGGCACATTGCCTACCGCGTCCACCGCCTGGCCGACATTCACTGCCCGGGGGCTCGGTGGATAGAAAACCAGGCCCAGCGCGTCAGCTCCAGCCTCGACAGCGGCGTCTGCATCTTCGGCGCGTGTAATTCCACAAATCTTGATTCGGGTGCGGCGCATAACAATTCGTTCAGTCTGTTAAAATACCTGATAATACCAGAACAGCGATGTTGCTCTCAGCAGAAAACGCTTAACATTCCGTGTAAGCCACTTCTTCAGACAGTACGACCGGCAGCTGAGTTTCGAGCCGTAAGAAAAGATAGGGAGTCGTCTCAGCATCTATCACTGAGCAATCCGCCTCGGGATAGGTGTATCGCAACTCTACAGTGACAACATCCTCTTCTTCATAAACATCACTCACGGCAATGGCATAACCGCCTGTGCTCCGGGTACCCATATCGATCAGCAGAAGCTGAAATTCTTCAAAGTCGACGTCCTGCGCTGAACTATCGTCGGACGAGTAGTTAAGCAGCGCGTCCTCATAACTCACCTGGTCACGCAGAAAGCGCACCTGACGCTCGTGGGTAGCACCGGTTCCGTTATTGGTTCCCTGATGCAATGCAAGCCTTGCAACGTCAGTCTGTACTGGTTCTTCACGGTCACCAAAGCCGTCGCCGTCATCCTCAGGCCCCCAATCTCCGCCACAGGATACAAGGCCTGCCGAAAACAACGTCACTGTTAAAAATTGTCTTAACGCCGCTCGCATGCGTGATTCACTCCAGAATTCTATTTTTCTAAAAGAGGCTGCAACAGTGCAGGCCCCCACGGCTCGCATGGAACGGTGAACTGCTCAGGGTATTTCACTCCAACAAAATACAACCCACCACCCGGTGCCGTGATGCCTGCTTTTGAGCGATCCCGGAATTCAAGAACGTCTTTCATCCAGTCCGGAGATTTGTGCCCTTCTCCGATTGGCAAGAGCACGCCTACGATGTTACGAACCATGTGATACAGGAACGCGCTACATTCCAGTTCTATGACCAGAATACGATCAAAACGTTGCACTGATATGGCATGCATCTCTTTCACTGGAGATTTAGCCTGACAGTCCTTCGCCCGGAACGATGTAAAGTCATGAGTGCCAATAAGGTGCTGAGTCGCCTCATGCATGCGCTCAGCATCCAGAGGGTATTTCCACCAGGTCAGCTGGTCATGCATCAGCGCCATACGAGACGGGCTATCATAAATCACATACCGATAACGGCGGGCCTGTGCTTTATAACGAGCATGAAAGTCACCTCCGACCTCACCAACCCACTGTAAAGCAACACCCGCCGGGAGATGAGTATTAACACCCATCATCCAGCCATAGTCTTTACGCTGAGCTTTTGTATCGAAGTGGATAACCTGCCTTGTGGCATGGACACCAGCATCCGTGCGACCAGCACAGGCAACGGTCACAGGGTGGTTGGCTACAACTGAAATGGCCGCTTCGAGAGCGGCCTGTACGGTAGGTTCGTCGTGGTGTTTCTGACGTTGCCAGCCATGAAAGCAAGCACCGTTATACTCGACCACCGCCGCATAGCGGCGGTAGCCATCTTCTAAATCAGTCATGCGTTCAGGCGAGTTTATCCATCAGGTCTTTAGCTTCCTGCTTCTGAGCATCATTACCTTCCTGAACAACTTCCTGCAGAAGTTCTTTCGCACCGTCTACATCTTCCATATCGACATACGCACGCGCCAGATCAAGTTTGGTAGCACACTCATCAGTGCCCGCCAGGAAGTCGAACTCGTCATCGGCTGCTGCGAGCTCATCGAGATCGATACCGCCGATCAGGTCACTGCCATCCGCCAGGTCATCATCACCAGACATCAGGGCTTCGAGATCGTCCGATACGTTTTCGTCCTCGGAGTCTGACGCTGCTACCAACTCGTCTTCGTCAGCAGAGCTTTCGTCAACAGAGTCAGCAGAGGTGTCGGATTCAGGCGCTTCGTGCGCGACCTCTTCTCCAGCTTCCTCACCCGCCTCTTCAACAGAAACGTCGTCTGCAGACTCAGCAAGTTCAGAATCAGAGCTATCTTCCACATCGAACGTCAGCTCTGGAAGCTCTTCTTCAGACGAACCAGCAACGTCCAGATCACCGTCCATATCAAGAAGGTCGTCCAGTTCTTCGTTAGAAGATGCCGTGGCTTCATCTAGTTCGAAATCGAGCGACAGGTCGTCTTCGGCATCGGTCAATTCGCCAGTAACCGGAGACTCTGCTGGCCCTTCCAGTGTCTCTGTAGAATCAACAAGATCGTCAGATTCTGAATCCAGATCGAAATCATCGACACTGAAATCGATTGATGACTCAGTCTCAGTCTCAGTCTCAGTCTCAGTCTCAGTCTCAGTCTCAGTCTCAGTCTCAGTCTCAGTCTCAGACTCAGCAGGAAGCTCCGCTGCAATATCTTCAAGGTCAGTCGTTAAATCGTCTGTATCGAGATCCAGGGAAGGAAGCTCGTCGTCGGCATCATCAAGCGACGCGAGACTGTCAGTCTCTTCGGTTAGCTCATCTTCAGACGAATCAGACGCAACTGTCTCTGTGGAGAGTTCGTCATCGTCACCCAGGTCAAAGTTAAGAAGGTCATCATCAAGCTCTGGCGCATCGTCTTCGAGGGACATATCGACACCCTCTTTCTCTGCGTCAAAGTCTGAAGACTCATCCAACTTAAGATCCGGCACTTCTTCCAGCTGAGCACCAATGCCATCGTCTTCCGGTGCTGCATCACCACCGAAATCCAGCGCGGCGCCAAAGTCCATACCGCCTTCAAACTCATCCTCTGCGGATTCATCAATCGAAGGCAGTTCACCATCAAGGCTCAATGCACCTGATTCATCAGCACGGATTTCTGGCTCAATTGGTTGAGACAGTTGCCGTCTGAATTCTGCTGCTTCTGCGTTCGCGGCCGAATCACCAATTGCAATCAGGTTCGCCTCAGCCTCGGCAAAGGCCTCTGCATCATCAAGCGAAGAGAGAACCTCGAGCTGCTTCAGGCGAAGGTCGGTGCGCTCTGGTTCAGCTGCAATTGCGCCCTTGAGAAGCTCGATCGCCTGATCAAATTTCCCGTAGGCAATGTAAATGTCCGACTCGCTGATCGCGTCTTCGGTCTGGCCAACGGTTTCATACTCGCCATCAGCATCGTCGTATGCATCCAGGTCGATATCAGAAAGGTCTGATTCGATATTACTATCGATCTCTTCATCGCCCAGGTCAAAGTTACCGAAGCTATCATCGCCAGCATCAGATGACAGATTGTCATCGAATCCCGGAAGATCATTGTTATCAGGCAGATCAAGCTCAGTATTATCTGGAGCCATCGCTGCTGCTTCGGCTGCATTCAGTTCCGCTTCGGCTTCTGCAACGGCATCTTCTTCTTTACGCGCTTTCAGCTTCATGATCGCGTAGACAAGGGTTAGCAACAGGCCTGCCGCAATAGCAAAGTATGGATACGGAATCGCCATAATTTTATCGACGACACTTTTATCCGATTCTGCCGCAGAGCGACGAGCTTCCGCTGCCGCTCGCTCAGCCATAGCTTTCTGTTCTGCAGTCTGAACTGGAGCGGCCTGCTCAGTCTCGGCTGCAGCACCTTCGCTGTAGTTGTAATCAGTACCTGCCTCAGACTCAGATTCAGCGTCTTCAGTTGCCGGAGCTTCTTGAGGTGCCGCTTCGGCTACTGCCTCAGTCTCTGTTTGCTGCTCTACTGGAGCAGCGTCTTCAGCAGGCGTTGTGGCAGATTCAGTTACTGATTCACTTGTCTGTTCGGTTGCGGCTTCAGTGGTAGCTACGCCCGCCGTTTCCGCCGCTGGCTCTTGAACCGTCGCGTCCGCTTTTGCAGCTGGCTCGGTCCCAGCCTGCATATTGGCTAGCTGGTCATTCTGAAGCGAAATCAAACGCTCCATTTTAGCGAGCTGCTCTTCAAGCGCATTAAGGCGCTCTACCAGCTCCTGATTCTCACGCTGGCTCTTATCGAGATTCTCAAGCGCAATCGCCAGATCTGTTTCAGCCGCACCAGCGGTGCCGGCTTTACCCGAAACAGCCCCACCCGACTGGTTCGAGTCGCCGCTTGCTTCAGATGCGAGAAGGCGAACTTCGCCATTTCCGGTTGATTTGCGTGGGCCAGAAGTATCAGTATTACGGCCAGTTGCATCAATCTGAGCAACACCGGCTTTCAGTTCACGGTTCTGACGTACTACTTCAGCAACAGCTTCGCGGTTATTTACCGTTTCAATGATGGAAGCATCAGGGATATCAAGAACAGTGTGGGTTTTGAGGCGATTGATATTGCCATTGATGAAAGCTCCAGGGTTAACGTCCTGCAGAGCGATCATCATTTGTTGTGGAGTCACAGACGCATCTGGCCGGGTTGCCAGAGCGATTTCCCAGAGGGTGTCGTTCGGCTGAACCTTGTAGGTGCCCGGCGCAGCTGGAGTCTGCCAGCTATTTGAGCGCTTAGGTGTAGGCTTCGGTTCTGGACGCGACTGAGGTGCTGTTACCGTCGTCTGTGACTGAACAGAGCCCGCAGGCACTGCAACTAATGGTTGAACCCGTCCTTCTTCGAATACCGGTGGATCAAGAAGAACGGTGTATTCGCGGAGCACACGACCTGCCGGCCAGTTGAGCTCTACGAGGAAATTCAGAAAAGGTTCATTAACGGGATCACGGGTCGTGATCAGAATGCGGTCGCCATTGACCGAAAACTTCATCTGCGTAAGGAACTGGTAGCGATCAATACCTGCGCGTTCGAAGTCAGCAGCACTGGCAAGCTTCGGTTTAATCTCCGAGCTGGTCAGACCTTGCTTATCAATAAGCTTGATCTCTGCGCTCAGGGGTTGATTCAGTGCAGAGTCCAGTTCCATCTCGCCCAGGCCCAACGCCAGAATATGAGATGATAAGGACATTCCCCCAGCCAACAGAATGCTTTTAGCAAGTAGGCGCTTCATTATTGCTTCCTTGTTGTCGTTCGCGACGATGTATCGCAGGTTTTCGAAAAACCGCTTTCTTTTTAGATGATCCTGACCCAGCTTACTTATAGATTCCGTTCATAAGCGATTCGTAGTATCAAATATAAAGAGAGCTAACGCAATATTTTGCCCGGTTTGCGGGGGATAAAAGCGTGACGTATGAAACACTTAGAGCATTTTTCTATCAGCCACCATGAAAAAAGCGGGGCAAATGCCCCGCTTTCTCATCACTGATTCAACAAAATGCGCAACATTCTGCGAAGTGGCTCAGCTGCGCCCCAAAGGAGCTGATCGCCGACGGTAAACGCAGAAATGTATTCCGGCCCCATATTCAGCTTACGAATACGGCCTACCGGGATACTCAATGTGCCAGTCACTTTTGCCGGAGTAAGTTCCGTCATGCTGGCATCACGATCATTCGGAATCACTTTCACCCAGTCATTATGACCGGCAAGAATCTCTTCGATTTCACTGACCGGAATGTCTTTCTTCAGCTTCAGTGTCATCGCCTGGCTGTGACAGCGCATCGCACCCACACGAACACACAGACCATCGACAGGAACCTGATCATCGCTGCGGCCCATGATCTTATTTGCTTCGACCTGGGCTTTCCATTCTTCGCGGCTCTGGCCAGATTCCAGCTGAGAGTCGATATAAGGGATCAGGCTGCCCGCCAGGGGCACACCAAACTGCTCTGTTGGCAATGCATCGCTACGGATGAAGTCAGCAACCTGACGGTCGATTTCAAGAATCGCGCTGGCAGGGTCATCAAGCTTATCTTTAACTTCGTCGCGAATCGCACCCATCTGGGAAATCAGTTCACGCATGTGGCGTGCACCTGAACCAGACGCTGCCTGATAAGTCTGAGGAGCAACCCACTCCACCAGATCTTTCTCGAACAGACCGCCCAATGCGAGCAGCATCAGGCTGACAGTACAGTTACCGCCAACGTAGGTTTTAACACCTGACTCAATGCCTTTTTCGATCACATCTTTGTTCACTGGGTCGAGCACGATGATGGCGCTATCATCCATACGCAGCGAGGACGCAGCATCAATCCAGTAACCGTTCCAACCTGATTCACGCAGCTTACCGTACACTTCTTTGGTGTAATCACCGCCCTGACAGGTCAGGATCACGTCCTGTGCTTTCAGCGCGTCGATATCGAATGCATCTTCGAGCGTGCCGCAATCTTTACCTGCAAAGTCCGGAGCAGGCTTACCTTTTTGGGATGTGGTAAAAAATACCGGGTTAATCTGATCGAAGTCTTTCTCTTCCTGCATGCGCTGCATCAGGACAGAGCCGACCATTCCGCGCCAGCCGACCAGGCCAACATTCAACTGTGACATGTAATTAAACCTCCTGCAGGGCGGCTACAACCGCTTCGCCCATTTCAACGGTGGAAACTTTCTGCATACTTTCAGAGAAGATGTCGCCAGTACGCAGACCTTTATCGAGCACGTTGCTTACTGCCTGCTCAATCGCATCAGCAGCCGCGCCTTCACCCAGTGAGTAACGCAACATCATCGCAGCTGACAGGATAGTTGCCAATGGGTTAGCAATGCCCTGACCTGCAATATCAGGCGCCGAACCATGACATGGCTCGTACATACCTTTGTTGTCTTTATCCAGAGAGGCGGAAGGCAGCATGCCGATAGAACCTGTCAGCATTGCTGCAGCATCAGACAGAATGTCACCGAACATGTTCCCGGTAACCATAACATCGAACTGCTTAGGTGCACGTACCAGCTGCATCGCCGCGTTATCAACATACATGTGTGACAGTTCAACTTCTGGGTATTCTTTGCCCACTTCTTCCAGAATTTCGCGCCAAAGCACGGTCACTTCCAGAACGTTCGCTTTGTCGACTGAGCACAGCTTTTTGTTACGCTTCATTGCCGACTGGAAAGCTACGTGAGCAATACGCTTAATTTCAGACTCGCTGTAAACGTAGGTGTTGTAGCCTTCGCGCTCGCCGTTTTCCAGAGTGCGGATGCCACGTGGCTTACCGAAGTAAATACCACCGGTCAGTTCGCGTACGATCAGAATATCCAGACCAGACACCACTTCAGGCTTCAGTGAAGACGCGTCCGCCAGCTGTGGGTAAAGAATTGCAGGACGCAGATTACCGAACAATTCCAGACCAGAGCGCAGGCCCAGCAGACCTTTTTCAGGACGCAGTTCGCGATCTTCCAGGTTATCCCACTTAGGACCACCCACTGCGCCCAGCAGGATTGCGTCTGCGGCGCGGGCTTTGTCCATGGTTTCTTCTGGCAGTGGCGTACCATGTACGTCGTAGGCAGAACCACCGACCAGGCCGTCCACCAGCTCCAGACCGAGATTGAATTTTTCGTTCGCTACGTTCAGAACCTTAACGGCTTCTGCAACGATTTCCGGGCCAATACCATCGCCTGGCAGAATCAGTACGTTTTTGCTCATTTCTATTTCCTGTATGCACGCCGACCTTCTGGTCTGACGTGATAATTTTGTTAACCCGGGTTGTCACTGGGGCTTTTAATCCAGCTCGCCGTAAACCCATCCATGGGGGCTCCCTTGTGCTCTCCGACCACCATGGATGGTGGAAGTGCCGGGATCTGTATGGAACAGATCTGGCCATGGCACAAAGGGCTGGCTTAAAAGCCCCAGCAACACCCCTTAAATATTCCTAGCCGCAAGAGCTGTTGTTTCGATACACATACTCGTCGGCTTCTACAGTTAGAGTGAGTCGCATATCCGCTCGGGGACTGTGTGCCGTAAGGCCGAATCTGTTCCCGACAGATTTCGGCATTTCCTCCATCCCTGTAGGTCAAACACGGCACCCGAGCCTACAGGGACGTATTCACGGCGAGTCCCAGAGTGGAAATCGAATCACTCTTTTAGCGGCAGCTCCCCTACGCAAACAACCAAGGAGAGCTTGCGCGACGCTTCTCCTCGTACGCTTTAATTTCGTCAGCGTCCTGCAACGTCAGACCAATATCGTCCAGACCATTCAGCAGGCAGTGACGACGAAAATCGTCCACTTCAAAGGCGATCTCTTCGCCCGATGGCGTAACCACTTTCTGGTTCTCAAGATCGACAGTCAGCTGATAGCCTTCATTTGCTTCAGTCTCTTTAAACAGACGATCCACCGTCTCTTCATCCAGAACGATCGGCAGCAGGCCATTCTTAAAGCTGTTGTTGTAGAAAATATCGGCATAGCTTGGCGCAATGATCGCACGGAAGCCAAAGTCTTCCAGCGCCCAAGGTGCGTGCTCACGGCTTGAGCCACAACCAAAGTTTTCACGCGCCAGCAGCACGGATGCACCTGCGTAGCGAGGCTGGTTCAGCACGAAGTCAGGATTCAGCGGACGACCACTATTATCCGCATCCGGCTGCCCCTCATCCAGATAACGCAGTTCATCGAACAGGTTCGGACCGAAGCCAGAACGTTTGATCGACTTCAGAAACTGCTTAGGAATGATCATATCGGTATCGATGTTGGCGCGGTCCATAGGAGCGACAACACCCTGATGTACAGTAAATGCTTTCATCTCAGGTTCTCCTATTAAAATTCACGCACGTCGACAAAGTGACCAGCAATCGCAGCAGCTGCAGCCATCGCGGGGCTCACCAGATGCGTACGACCGCCGTAGCCCTGACGACCTTCGAAGTTACGGTTAGAGGTGGAAGCACAATGCTCACCGCTGCCCAGCTTGTCGGCGTTCATCGCCAGACACATAGAGCAGCCTGGCTCACGCCATTCAAAACCAGCTTCTTCGAAAACCTTATCCAGGCCTTCTTCTTCTGCCTGAGCTTTCACCAGACCAGAGCCCGGTACGACTAAGGCCTGAATCAGGCTGTCCGCCACTTTACGACCTTTCGCAACTTCAGCAGCGGCACGCAGGTCTTCAATACGGGAGTTCGTGCAAGAACCGATGAATACACGATCCAGCTTAATGTCCGTGATTTTCTGACCCGGCTTTAAGCCCATGTACTCATAAGCACGGGTAAAGCCTGAACGCTCCACATCGTCTTCAGCGTCTTCAAGCGTTGGAACCGTGCCATCAACGGTCGTCACCATCTCTGGAGAGGTACCCCAGGTCACCTGTGGTTTGATGTCTTCGGCGCGAATCTCAACGACTTTATCGAACTCAGCATCGTCATCCGACTTGAGGTCAGACCATGCAGCGACGGCTTGTTCCCACTGATCTGCTTTAGGCGCAAACGGGCGACCTTTCACGTATTCAGCAGTGATCTCATCGAACGCTACCATACCCACACGGGCACCGGCTTCGATCGCCATGTTACACATGGTCATACGGCCTTCCATACTCATAGAGCGGATAGCAGAACCACCGAACTCCATGGCGCAACCGTTACCACCGGCGGTACCGATGACACCAATCACGTGCAGAACCACGTCTTTACCGGTAATACCTTTGCCCAGCTCACCGTCGACCTTGATCAGCAGGTTTTTCATTTTGCGCTGAATCAGGCACTGAGTCGCCAGCACGTGCTCAACTTCGGAGGTGCCAATACCATGCGCCAGTGCAGCGAACGCGCCGTGGGTTGCCGTATGGGAGTCACCGCACACAACCGTCATACCCGGCAGCGTCGCGCCCTGCTCTGGGCCAACGACGTGCACGATGCCCTGACGCTTGTCGGCCATTTTGAATTCGTTAATGCCAAAATGATCGCAGTTGTCGTCCAGAGTCTTAACCTGAATACGGGATACCGGATCCTGAATACCTTCGATACCTGATTTACGCTCAAGTACGGTGGTCGGAACATTGTGGTCAGGTGTCGCCAGGTTAGCGTCTAAGCGCCATGGCTTGCGACCTGCAATACGCAGACCTTCAAACGCCTGTGGAGAGGTCACTTCGTGCAGAAGCTGACGATCGATGTATATCAACGCTGTGCCATCTTCACGGGTTTTCACCACGTGCTGATCCCAGAGTTTGTCGTAAAGAGTCTTGCCGGCCATGCTCGGTACTCCCATCTCTTTAGTTAGGTTCTCATCATTAATCACTTGCTGAATGATACCTGAGCTGATAAACAACAGAAATTCATATTTTTTCTAGTTTGAATTCCTACTGGGAATACCAGCTACTATTTAGTATCAGCTCTTCCGGGGTGTGACATGGATACACAATCGTTAAAGGCGTTTATAGCAGTCGCTGAGCAAAAGTCATTTTCAGCAGCAGCAGAGTCTTTGTATCTGACGCAATCGGCGGTCAGTAAACGTATCAAGCAACTGGAAGAGCAGCTAGGCACCACTCTATTTGATCGTCACAACAGAACCATCAGCCTGACCGAGGCTGGCGAAGCCCTGCTCCCCCGAGCGCAACATATTCTGGATCTTGTATCAGACACAGAACTTGAACTGGAGAATATATCCGGCGACATCAGCGGCAGCCTGACCTTAGCGACCAGCCACCATATCGGGCTACACCGACTACCGCCTGTTCTCAGGAAATTTGTACATGCTCACCCAAATGTGGATCTCGACCTGCAGTTTATGGGTTCTGAGCGTGCATACCAGGCGGTGAGACTACGTCAGGTCGACCTCGCACTGACAACACTGGAGCAAACACCTAAAAGTGACATTGCTGCCATCCCACTCTGGCAGGACGATATGGTATGCGTCTGTGCAGCCAATCATCGGCTGGCTGACATCCCCCAGGTCTTACTTCAGGACCTGTCGTCCGAGCCCGCCATATTGCCTGAGCCAGATACGATTACCTATCAGCTCATAAACAATGTCTTTGCTGCCGAAGGACTGACCTTAAAGGCACCCATGCCTACCAACTATCTCGAAACCATTAAGATGCTTGTCTCGGTCGGGATGGGCTGGTCGGTGCTGCCCTCATCAATGGTGAATGATGACGCTTTAACCGTAATCAACTGGCCGGGGACGAGTCTTCGCCGACAGCTTGGCGCCGTATTCCTGAAACATCGAACGCAAAGCAATGCAGCTACCGCACTGATGGACCTCCTGCACGCCAGTGCCGACGACTAAAGTAAGAACCTGACCGGCCAATAGGGGTCGTACCTTAAGGCGATTTACCTTAAGACTACTTACCTTGAGGCAGAGCAAGACGCTGACACCTGAAAGCGATATGCTCACTAAGAGAACGGACTACGCCATTGCGGCGCTGAGGAGAATATCATGCTCGATATCAATCACATTCTGGTAGTGCTGGATAAACACGACGAAGAGCAGCCTGGCCTGCAGCGCGCATGCTGGCTGGCGAACGCGCTTGATGCCGACCTGACATTAATCACCTCAGCCTGGGACAGCTTTAGCGACCAGGCCTCACAATTGGCAGACACGACCGCAAGTAGTGTGAAGCAAGCCCTCCTGCGTCAGGCGCAACTCTGGCTGGATTCGCTTACTGAGCTGGATAGCTGCAAAGGCCTGCGCGTAAATACAGAAGTTCATTGGCAGAAGCACCTGCACGATGCCGCCATTGAATCGGCTCGCGATACGGAGTTTGACCTGGTTATTAAGTCGACTCAGAAACACGGCCTGATCGATCGGCTGTTCTCGCACTCTGACTGGAACCTGATGCGCCACTGCCCGGCGCCTGTCATGATGGTTAAATCATCCGATGCCTGGAAGCACAACCGTATACTCGCCAGTATTGATGCCACCAGCTCAGACAAAGGGCACACTCTTATCAATGACAACATTTTGTCTTATGCAGAGCATCTGGCTGATCACTTTGATACGGACCTGCATATTGCAAACGCTTACCCTATGGTCGCTGTCGCCCTCGCCATGGTGCCTGAGGTTTCTCCACCAGAAGACATTCAGAATTACATTACTGACCAGCATAAAGAGGCAACAGCTCGCTGGGCCGAAAAGTTCAACGTCGCTGAAGATCATGTCCACGTACTTGAAGGTGATGCTGAACAAGTCGTGCCGGATGTGGCCGCAGAGATTGAAGCCGATCTCGTCGTCGTTGGCACTGTCGGTCGCGAAGGTCTGAGCGGTGTCCTGATTGGCAACACAGCAGAAGCGCTCGTCGATAAACTCAGTTGCGATGTATTAATCATTAAACCCAAAGACGGCGTTAATCCTGATATTGAATAGCCCACATATCGCGTAACCCCGTAAGTCGAGAGAATATGAAATCCGCTGATAAGCAGACAAAGAACCTCCTGATTATTGCGCACTGCCCCTCTGAAAATCTGGCCCGTCTCCGTGACGGGCTTATTTCTGGCATAGAAAAAGCTGGCGCTAATCTCACATTCACCGCCAAAGCACCGTTAGATGCAGGCGTCGATGAACTCATGCAAGCCGAAGGAGTTATCTTATTAACCCCTGAAAACCTGAGCTATATGTCAGGTGCAATGAAGGACTGGTTTGACCGCGTTTATTACCCGGTGCTGGACAACAAACAGGGACTCCCCTGTATAGCCATCGTACGTGCAGGCCACGATGGCACAGGCACTGTCCGCGCCCTGCAAACCATCACAACCGGATTACGCTGGCGCTGGGTTCAGGAACCAGTGGTGCTCAGAGGTGCGTGGCAGGAAGCATGGCTGGACGAAGTCGGTGAGATTGGTGAGGCCATCGCAACCGCTCTGTCAGAAGGTATTATTTAGCAGGATAAAAAAACGCCGACCCGAAGGCCGGCGTAGAGGGGGAGCAATCATAACGGTTGTTTTGCAACAACCGTAAGCTCAGATACGACATTCACGTATCAGTTCCTCAAAGTTTCATTTTCTTAAGCCTTTTTTTAATAAAACTTCTTCGATTTCGACAAGACACGCCGGATCATCGATAGTTGACGGAGTTTGGTACTCCTCACTGTTAGCGATGTTGCGCAACACCTTACGCAGAATCTTCCCTGAGCGGGTTTTCGGTAGACGCTGGACAACCACAGCATGACGGAAACTGGCAACGGCACCGATGTTGTCACGCACTCGCTGAATGACTTCGGACTCCAGAGTCGCTTCATCGATTGTCACACCATCTTTTAACAGAAGAAGACCCAGGGGTTCTTCGCCTTTGAGGTCACTGGCCTGGCCAATCACAGCGCACTCCGCAATTGCATCATGACCAGCCACAACCTCCTCCATTTCACCGGTCGACAGGCGGTGGCCTGCGACATTGATGATGTCATCGGTGCGCCCCTGAACAAACAGGTAGCCATCCTTATCGATGTAACCACCATCACCCGAAACGTAGTAGCCGTCGAAGGTACTCAGGTAACCATCCACAAAGCGGTCGTGATTGTTCCAGATCGTTGGCAGGCAGCCCGGGGGCATAGGTAATTTGATGGCAATACTGCCCTGCTCACCGGCAGGCACAGGCTTGCCGTGACCATCCAGAATTTCAACATTAAAACCAGGAGACGGACGCGTTACCGAGCCAGGCTTCGTTTCCGCAAGACCATAGCCCACGTGATTTCCCGCAATAGCCCAGCCAGTTTCCGTCTGCCACCAATGATCAACGACGGGCCGTTTCAGGTGCCCGACCACCCAGTCGTAAGTGGGTGGATCAAGGCGTTCACCGGCCATAAAAATGGTTGTTAATGCGCTGAGGTCGTACTGTCCGGCAAGAGCACACTCCGGGTCTTCCTTCCGTACAGCACGAAACGCCGTTGGTGCAGCAAATAAGGCCTTCACCTTATATTCAGCACACACCCGCCAGAAGGCTCCAGCGTCTGGTGTTTTAACCGGCTTGCCTTCATAAAAGACCGTAGTACAGCCGGTAATCAAAGGCGCATAAACAATATACGAATGCCCAACGACCCAGCCCACATCCGATGCCGCCCAGAAGACATCCCCCGGACCTATGTTATAGACGGAATCCATGGAATAACGCATCGCCACGGCATGGCCGCCATTATCGCGGACAACCCCTTTGGGCTTACCGGTAGTCCCTGACGTATAAAGAACATACAGGGGGTCCGTCGACAACACAGGCACACAGTCTGCTGGTGATGCTGACCCCAGCGCCTCTTGCCAATCCAGATCAAAACCAGCAGTCAGATCACAAGGATGCTGCTCTCGTTGCAGTACCAAACAGGAATCAGGTCGGTGACTCGCCATGGATAGCGCATCATTCACAATCGGTTTGTAGGGGATAATCCGGTCGACTTCTATTCCGCAGGAGGCCGTGACAAGCACTTTAGGCGTTGCATCATCAATACGGACGGCTAATTCGTTGGGCGCAAATCCACCAAACACCACCGAATGAACCGCCCCGAGACGAGCGCAAGCCAGCATAGCAATCGCGGCTTCAGGCACCATCGGCATATAGATAACAACCCGATCCCCCTTTTCTACGCCCCGGGCAGCCAGCACGCCTGCGAAAAGCGCCACTTCTTGGGTTAATTCACGATAGGTATAAGAGCGTTTGCTTCCAGTAACAGGCGAGTCGTAAATAAGTGCAGCCTGATCGCCACGGCCATTCAGAACGTGATAATCGAGTGCCAGAAAAGAAGTGTTCAATTCACCATCGGCAAACCAACGGTCTATTCCATTTTCATCCTGACTGAGTACCTTGGTTGGTTTTTTAAACCAGTGCACTTTCTCTGCCTGTGCAGACCAGAACGCCTTTGGATTGTCGCGAGCCTCGCGGTAATCGGTTTCATACATCATTAGCCACCTCCAGGTATTCATTCAGAATACGAAAGTCGACTAACAGCGCCTATTCGACTTAGGGATAGAATCGCGGTTGCTCTTAAAATAAAAAAGCCCGCGACTGAAACAGTGGCGGGCTTTTATATTGTCTGACTTCAGCTAAGACTTACCAGCCAGTCAGTTCCTTCAGTGTCTTACCGATATCAGCAAGGCTCTTACAGGTTGCTACACCAGCATCATTGAGCGCCGCGAATTTCTCGTCTGCTGTGCCTTTGCCGCCCGAGATAATCGCGCCGGCATGGCCCATACGCTTACCTGGAGGTGCAGTCACACCTGCAATGTAAGAAACCACAGGTTTAGTCACGTTCTCTTTGATGAAGGCTGCTGCTTCTTCTTCGGCAGTACCACCAATTTCACCAATCATTACGATGGCTTCAGTGGCAGGGTCTTCCTGGAACATTTTCAGGATATCAATGAAGTTAGAGCCCGGAATCGGGTCACCACCGATACCAACACAAGTCGACTGGCCGAAACCTTCGTCAGTGGTTTGCTTAACCGCTTCGTAAGTCAGGGTACCCGAGCGGGATACAATACCCACTTTGCCTGGCAGGTGAATATGACCAGGCATAATACCGATCTTACATTCTCCCGGAGTAATAACCCCTGGGCAGTTCGGACCGATCAGCTGCACACCAAGCTCATCGCACTTAACTTTTGCATCCAGCATATCCAGAGTAGGAATGCCTTCAGTAATACAAACGATCAGTTTGATACCGGCATTTGCCGCCTCAAGGATTGAGTCCTTACAGAACGGCGCAGGTACATAAATCACAGATGCCTCAGCCCCTGTAGCGTCAACGGCTTCAGCGACAGTATTAAACACTGGAAGGCCAAGGTGCTCAGTGCCACCTTTACCCGGTGTAACACCGCCAACCATCTTTGTGCCGTACTCAATGGCCTGCTCAGAATGGAAGGTACCTTGAGAGCCAGTGAAGCCCTGACAAATAACCTTGGTATCTTTATTAATTAAAATACTCATTATTTGCCCCCCGCAGCTTTAACCGCTTGCTCCGCAGCATCCGCAAGGCTGGTTGCTGCAATAATATTTAAACCACTTTCAGCCAGAACTTTAGAACCAAGTTCCGCATTGTTACCTTCGAGACGTACAACCACCGGCACTTTCACACCGACTTCTTTTACCGCCCCGATTACGCCTTCAGCGATCATGTCGCAGCGTACAATACCGCCGAAAATATTAATCAGAACGGCGCTGACATTTTCGTCGGAGAGAATAATTTTGAATGCTTCAACAACACGCTCTTTCGTCGCGCCGCCGCCCACATCCAGGAAGTTCGCAGGCTGGCCACCGTGCAACTTAACGATGTCCATGGTACCCATCGCCAGACCTGCACCATTCACCATACAACCAATGTTGCCATCAAGGGCGACATAGTTAAGTTCGAATTTCGCTGCGTGTGCTTCACGCTCATCTTCCTGAGAAGGATCGTGCATTTCCTGCAGATCTTTGTGGCGATACACAGCATTGCTATCGATGTTAATTTTCGCGTCGAGGCAGTGGAGATCGCCCTCATTGGTAACTACCAGAGGGTTAATTTCCAGCAATGCCAGATCTTTTTCGTGGAATAATTTAGACAGACCAAGGAAGATTTTTACAAATTGCCCTACTTGTTTTCCTTCAAGACCCAATTTAAAGGCCAGATCCCGGCCTTGGTACGGCTGCGCGCCTACTAAGGGATCAATCTCGGCTTTCAGGATTTTTTCAGGTGTTTCGTGTGCGACTTTCTCAATCTCCACACCACCTTCGGTCGATGCCATGAACACAACACGACGGGAAGAACGATCAACAACGGCACCGAGGTAGAGTTCCTGATCAATATCTGTGCAGGATTCAACCAGAATGCGAGAAACCGGCTGGCCGTTTTCATCTGTCTGATAGGTCACCAGGTTTTTACCCAGCCACTGATTAGCAAAATCGCTGATCTCTTCTTTTGAGCTGACCAGTTTCACACCACCGGCCTTACCGCGACCACCCGCATGTACCTGTGCTTTTACGACCCAACGGTCGCCACCGATTGTGTCGGCTGCTGCAGCTGCCTCTTCCGCTGTTTTTGCCGCCACTCCTTTTGAGACTAGCAGGCCGTACTGAGCGAACAGCTGCTTACCCTGATATTCGTGTAGGTTCATCGCTTTGTCCTGTTCTTACAATTTAACGTTCAGGTCTTGTCTGACGGAGACACATTGTATGGGTTCCGCCATTTCAGAAACTTGTGTGGAAAAGATAGTCCTGATTTTCTGATTAGAGAAATAAGGGGCCAATCCACCGTCGCTGTTACAGTTTAGACAGGTTGTAATAAAGCCACAAAAAAAAAGCCCGGTAAACCGGGCTTTAGTATTATGTCCTGCACACTGTGGTGCATAGACCAGCTTACTTGGCTTTAGGGCGACGATTGGCCTTATGAATGGCCTGATTGTTCACCGCAAGCGCAGCTTCATGCACAGCTTCAGAAATGGTTGGGTGTGCGAACACCATCATACCCACGTCTTCAGCGCTGGAACCGAATTCCATAGCAACAACGATCTGCTGACAAAGATCACCAGCATTCGGACCGATCACACTGGCACCAAGAATATGGTCAGTTTCAGCATCGGCGATAATCTTCACGAAGCCATCCGTATCTGCAGCGGCCATCGCCCGGCCATTAGCAGCGAACGGGAACATACCAACGTTATATTTTTCGCCATTTGCTTTCAGTTCATCTTCGGTTTTACCGACCCAGGCAATTTCTGGGTGCGTGTAAATAACAGAAGGAATGCAGTCGTAATTAATCTGCGCTTTATGACCGGCGATGCGCTCAGCAACCATGACGCCTTCTTCAGACGCTTTATGTGCCAACATAGGACCACGTACTACGTCACCTACAGCCCAGACTCCAGGAGCGTCTGTTTTACAGGTTTCGTCGACGTGAATAAAACCACGCTCATCAAGGTTAACGCCGCAGTCACCTGACAGCAGACCTTCAGTGTAAGGACGACGACCAACCGCTACGATCAGCTTGTCGAACTCTTCTGACTTTTCACCTTCAGAATCCTGATAGGTCACGGTCACTTTCTTACGCTTAACATCCGTACCAGTGACTCGTGCACCGACGCGAATATCCATGCCTTGCTTGCCAAACAGTTTCTTAGCTTCTTTAGCCACCGTCTGGTCGACAAGGTGAAGGAAATTATCCTGCGCTTCGAGAACCGTAACTTCTGAACCGAGACGACCCCATACAGAACCAAGCTCAAGACCGATAACACCGGCACCAATAACACCAAGGCGCTTAGGCACCTTAGTAAATTCCAGCGCACCGGTAGAATCAACAATAACGTCGTCGGCCAATGGCGCTGGAGGAATTTCAACCGGCACAGAACCCGTCGCGATAATTACGTTTTCTGCTTCAAGCACCTCAACGTTACCGCTGTGGTCAGTGAACTCTACCTGCTTGTTTGCAAGCAGTTTACCTGTCCCTTCAAACGACGTTACACCGTTTGCTTTAAACAGCGTCGCAACACCCATGGTCAGGTTTTTCACGATCTGTTCTTTGCGGGCCATCATCTTTTCGATGTCGATGGAGACCTTACCGGTAGAAATACCGTGCAGCTCAAACTTCTCGTGCGCTTCTTCATATTTGTGAGAGCTGTCGAGAAGTGCCTTTGAAGGGATACAACCTACGTTCAGGCAGGTGCCGCCCAGCACAGGCTTATCTTCTTTGCTGACCCATTTTTCAACACACGCAGTCTTCAGACCAAGCTGCGCACAGCGAATAGCTGCTACATAACCACCAGGACCACCACCGATGACTACAACATCAAATTGTTTGCTCATAATAAATCCTTAAATTTCCGAAACCCTATCAGATATCCAGCAACAGACGCGCTGGATCTTCGAGCAACTCTTTAATGGTTACCAGGAACTGTACTGCTTCTTTGCCATCGATCATTCTGTGATCGTATGACAGAGCAAGATACATCATTGGCTGAATAACAACTTCACCATTCACTGCCATCGGACGTTCCTGAATTTTGTGCATTCCCAGAATAGCAGTCTGAGGAGGATTCAGAATAGGCGTCGACATCAGTGACCCGAAAATACCACCATTTGTGATGGTAAAGGTGCCACCCTGCATATCATTGATACCCAGCTTACCTTCGCGGCCACGCTTACCGAAATCACCAATAGTGCTTTCAATTTCCGCCAGACCCATGCTGTCAGTATCACGCAGAACTGGAACAACCAGACCGCGTTCAGTAGAAACGGCGACACCGATATCCTGATATCCGTGGTAAACCATGTCGTTACCATCGATAGATGCGTTAACCGCAGGGAAACGCTTCAGGGCTTCAGTAGCCGCTTTCACGAAGAAAGACATGAAACCGAGTTTCACACCGTGCGCTTTTTCAAAAGTATCTTTGTACTTTTTACGCAGCTCCATAACCGGGCCCATGTTCACTTCGTTGTAGGTCGTGAGCATGGCAGCGTTCTGTTGCGCCTCGACTAAGCGACGAGCGATGGTTGCACGGAGACGAGTCATAGGAACACGTTTCTCAATGCGGTCACCTTCATCAGCCATAGGTGCAGCGGCGGCAGGTGCAGCAGGTGCCGACTTAGGCGCTTCTGCTTTTGGTTCTGGAGCAGCGGCAGGCGCCGGCGCAGAACCACCCTTCAGATGATTAACGACATCTTCTTTGGTAACACGACCGTCTTTGCCAGTCGCCTTGATCGATGACGGAGCAATACCATTTTCTTCAACCAGCTTACGCGCAGCCGGGCTCATGATGATGTCACCATCATCAGATGCTTCTGCAGTTTCAGCAGGCGCCGATTCGGTTTCATCAGGCGCTGAAGAAGACGCAGCATCCACCGCGCCCTCTTCAAAGATTGCCAGCACTTCGTCACTCAGAACCACATCGCCCTCTTCTTTATGAACGGTTTTTAATGAACCGTCCGCAGGAGCGACAACTTCGAGTACGACTTTATCCGTTTCAATATCCACCAGAAGCTCGTCGCGCTGGATGGGTTCACCCGGTTTTTTGTGCCAGGTTGCCACAGTGCCATCAGCGACAGATTCAGGAAAGGTGGGTGCCTTAATTTCGATGCTCATTCGATTTTCCTTAGAGTTCCTGCGATACGTCAGCCCTGGAGATCCAGAGCGTCACGGATTAATTTTTCCTGTTGCTCCAGATGGAGCGCCATGTAACCAGCAGCTGGAGACGCAGAGTGATCACGCCCTGCGTACTCAAGATGCCACTTTGGATTCAGGTCATGCGCGACTTTGCGCATATGGTGCTGGCTGCTGTACCAGGCGCCCATGTTCATCGGTTCCTCCTGCACCCAGTAAATGTCCTTGGCGCCTTTGTATGGCTCCAGAATCTTACCGAGGAAGTTATGAGGAAACGGATAAATCTGCTCAATCCGAATGATCGCAATATCGTCGATCTCTTCCGCGCGGCGGCGTTCAAGTAAATCGTAGTAGACCTTACCGGAACAGAGCAAAATTCTGCGGACTTTTTTCGGATTAATATCATCAATTTCGTCGAGACAAGTACGGAAGCGGCCTTCAGCCAGCTCTTCAAGCGTACTGGTCGCCAATTTATGGCGCAGTAACGACTTGGGCGACATCACAACCATTGGCTTACGCAGTGGGCGAATCATCTGACGACGTAGCATATGGTAAACCTGCGCCGGTGTTGAAGGCACACAGATCTGAACATTGTGTTCTGCACAAAGCTGCAAATAACGTTCAAGACGCGCAGACGAGTGCTCTGGCCCCTGGCCTTCGTAGCCGTGTGGCAGCAGCATAGTCAGACCACACAGACGGCCCCACTTGTGTTCACCTGACGAAATAAACTGGTCGAATACCACCTGGGCACCGTTGGCAAAGTCACCAAACTGCGCTTCCCAGAT
>MDSX01016612.1_pt1 | contig 37270 bp, 21 predicted proteins | sample 811141 | NCBI WGS metagenome assembly MDSX01 (sample SAMN05326642, study PRJNA326480) | marine metagenome | isolation source: seawater | place: Atlantic Ocean: South East | collected 2010 | reverse complement strand
TAGGTTGTATTCAAGAATCATTTATGAATTTTATGGTGCCTGGAAACGCAAGCACACAATATAATAAAGATGATCAAACTAAGATTTTACCAGTTGGAGAGTACAATAAACGTAATGAAGAAGGTGCTGGCAACGATCCTACACAATTTCTAAAACCAGTTAACACTGACGCAGTAGCACAGCTTACAGCAGCAGGATTACTTCAAGATCAAGTACGAGGAACTACTACTTCAAGTGCAAGACGAGAAGTACCTAGTATGGTATTTGGGTTAAGTACGCCAGGTCCACTAGACAGAAGGCCAGGAAAACCTAAAGTAAAAATAGGTGCTGAAAATGCACAGACAGAAATTCCAGCATCTAGATTAACTGGATCAAGTTTTGTAATGGACGATGGCGATCCTAGTTTATTCAGAAAAGGTCCTGCCGCAACAACTCCTAGTGAATATGCAAGTATAGCAGACGGCGGCGATCCGACACTTCCTATGAACGAATTAGTAAGGCTTAAGACACGTACTGGCCATCAAATACTTTTACATAATAGTGAAGACTTAATTTATATTGCACACGGTAGTGGAAAAAGTTATATTGAAATGACAGCAAGTGGAAAAATTGATATCTATGCAGCAGATAGTATTAGTGTACATTCAGAACAAGATTTAAATTTTAAAGCTGATCGACACATTAACTTAGAAGCTGGCGAAAATGTTAATATAAAATCAGGTAATAGAATATCAGTAGAGTCTTCTACTAATTTTCAACTTAAAGCTGGAGCAGACGGACTTATAACTTGTGCAGGATCAATGAATCTTGCAAGTGCAGAACATAGAGAAACAGCCGGAGTAATACATATGAATAGTGGAGGTGCTGCCGCAGCAACATCAGGAGCAACACCGAGTATTACTAGAGTACCAGGCCCAGGATCTGGTCCAGAAAAAGAAAATAAAAATCCTGCAGAACATACTTCAGTAAAACAGAATAATTCTTTAGCATCAAATTCTCCAGCAACTGAAACAGAAGATAAAACAGTTGCCCAACAAGATACATTTGCAAAATGTCCTCCAATTACTCCAGCTGCAAGCGGTAATCCTAATGAAGACAGAGCTAATGAAGAAGCAGCGGCTAAGAAAGCAAAAGTTACAGACACTAAAAGTAGAACTGGTGGAGATGAACTTAGCACCCTTGATCAAATAGCAGAATTTAATAACCAGGACCTAGGCGGCGGCGATTATTCAGTTGATGGTAAAAAGGTTAAAGGAACAGCTACAGTTACACAGACTTCATCAAGGTCTAGCGGTCCACGTTAAATTAATAAGGTAAATATAGTATGAGCACTTTAGAGAAAAAACTTTATAAAGAAATTACTGTTAGCGGCAATACTCGCCCTGACTACGGAATAGGTGAAAAAACTTATAAAGGCTTTAGTACAGTTAATCCTGATAATATAGGATTTCAGCTATATGATATACAATTAATTAAACAGGACATTATCAATCATTTTCATATTCGTCAAGGAGAACTTTTAAGCAATCCCGAGTTTGGTACAATTATTTGGGACATATTGTTTGAGCCGTTAACTGAACAACTCAAACAACTTATTGCTGAAAATGTAACAACTATTATTAACCATGATCCGAGGGTCGGAGTTACTGAAGTTATAGTTGATCAATACGAAAGTGGCTTACAAGTTGAAGTAACATTGGTGTTTTTACCGTATAATATTGCAGAAAACTTGAAATTAACGTTTGACCAAAACAACGGATTTTTAGCCAACTAATTATATACGCGGTTTATTCATTTGAATAAATACACTATAAGTTAAAGGAAAAGCAATCCCATGTCAAGCACCGACAGACAAAATAGATTATTAGTAGCAGAAGATTGGAAACGTATCTATCAAAGTTATAGAAACGCCGATTTTAAATCATACGATTTCGACAATTTACGTCGAACAATGATAAATTACATTCGTCAAAATTATCCAGAAGATTTTAATGACTATATTGAAAGTTCAGAATATCTTGCACTTATTGACCTTATTGCTTTTCTTGGTCAAAACATTGCATTCCGTACTGACTTAAACGCTAGAGAAAACTTTTTAGAAACAGCAGAACGTAGAGAATCAGTTTTACGTCTTGCTCGTACACTATCGTACAATCCAAAGCGTAATCAAGCATCCAACGGATTGCTTAAAATTGAATCAGTTAACACTACTGAAAATGTAAGAGATTCAAATAACTTAAACTTAGTAAACCAAACTGTTATTTGGAATGATCCAAGTAACCCAAATTGGCAAGAACAGTTTACAAAGATATTAAATTCTGCACTTCCAGTTAACGCTAATATTGGCCGTCCTGCTAAAAGAGACACAGTAGCCGGAGTACCTACAGAGCAATATAGACTAAGCAGTGCAAACACTGAGGTTCCTGTATATGCATTTAATAAAACTATTAACGGTTCGACTAGTAAGTTTGAAATTGTTAGTACTGATGTAGTAGCAGGCGAAATTAAAGAAGAAGCACCATTTCCAGGAAACAACTTTGCATTTTTATATAGAGATGACGGCAAAGGTCCTGCAAGTTCTAATAGCGGCTACTTCTGTCACTTTAGACAAGGTGGAATGGACCAAGGACAATTTACTGTTGACAATCCAAGCACTAATCAAGTAGTTGCAATTGATGCAACTAACATTAATGATTCAGATGTATGGTTATATAAAGTTGACAATTTTGGATTAGAAGAAGAACTATGGTCAAAAGTTGATGCTGTTGAAGGCAACAATATAATTTATAATAGTTTAAGTAAAAGTGTTAGAAATATTTATAGTGTATTAACACGGGCAAATGATAGAATTAGTTTAATATTTTCAGACGGTACATTTGGCAACTTACCACAAGGTAATTTTAAAGTATATTATAGAACAAGTAAAAATCAACGCTTAGTTATTGATCCAAGTGACATGCGTGGCGTTAGTATTAAAATACCTTACATCAGTAAAACTGGTAAAGTAGAACAGCTTTCAATGGTATTCCAACTAAAGTATACTGTTGATAATGCAAGCACAAGTGAATCAAGTTCAAGCATTAAACGTAATGCTCCTGCAACGTATTATACTCAAAATCGAATGATTACAGCAGAGGACTATCAAATTGCTCCACTAAGTGTTAGCCAAGAAATTATTAAAGTAAAAAGTGTTAATAGAACAGCAAGCGGAATTAGTCGTTATTTAGACTTAGTTGATGCAACTGGAAAGTATTCTAAAACTAACTTGTTTGGCATTGACGGAATTATTACTAAAGAGTTTTTAACGCCTAAATCAAAATTTAGTTTTGTTACTAAAACTGATATCGAAGGAGCAATTGCAAATATAATAGAACCTGTTCTTGCTGATAAAAAAGTTAGAAATTATTATTATAATAGTTTCCCTAAAACACTTGTAGGCGACCTTGGCGTTACTTGGACTAGTCAAACAATTGACACTAATCGAAACACTGGTTATTTTACTAACTTAGCAGGTATTAAATCACAGTTAGGATCATTTACAGCAAGCACACTGAAGCTACTAAAACCAGGAACACTTATAAAATTTGAACCACCTGTTGGAAAATATTTCCAAAGTAATAACGACAATGCTCTTACTACTGATGGTGCAGTATCAGGTGCAGTTGCATACAAATGGGTTAAAATAGTAAACGTTGACGGCGACGGTACTGTAACAAATGCAGACGGTACTGGCCCTGTAATGCTTAATGACACAATTCCAGCAGGATCTAGAATTGTTCAATTGATACCTCGCATAGCAACTGAATTACAACCAGCAGTATCATTGCAATTAATTGATCAAGTATTTGCGTATAACAGTTTTGGTTTACGTTTTGATGTTAACCTAGGCGAATGGCGTCTAATTTCAACAAATAATTTAAATGTTAATAGTCCGTTTAGTATAGGTAAAACTGGCGATACAACTAATCAACAGTTAGATGCAAGTTGGTTAGTGCTATTTGAAACAAACGGCGAAACATATACTATTACGTATAGAGGAAGCAGATACGTATTTGAAAGCGCACAAGAAATAAGATTCTTCTTTGATAGTTCGGATAAAATTTATAATAATAGAACTGGAAAAATTATTAAGGATAAAATTTCAGTATTAAGTATTAATAAACAACCTGATTCTGTAACACCGTTTACAACTGACTTTGATTGGGAAATTATTGAAGAATATAGAGATGCAGAAGGATATGTTGATAGTAGTAAAATTCAAGTTAGCTTCTTTGACGAAGACGATGACGGTGTAGTTGACAATCCGGAAATATTTGATGCAATTGTTAACGAAGATACAAATCCATTAACAAAGTATGTATTCCAGTTAAAAACAACTACTATTGACGGAGTTGAAGAATATCATTATATTGATACATTAGAACCTACAGAACTTGGAAAATATACATTTACTTCGGGTACAGGAAGTATTCAAGTAGTTGCTACTAAAGATGGGCTATCGAGTACTAGCAGTTATGATGACGGACAAGTGTTTTATTTTATAAAAGAAGATTTATTTCAAGTTTTAGATAAAACAACAGGCAACACAATTACTTCGCAAAGTTACCGTTCTAAAATTGGCCGTGATAAACTTAAATTCCATTATGTACATGCAGCAGATGCAAACTCTAGAATAGATCCTAGTGTAAGTAATATTGTCGATGTGTATATGTTAACAAAATCTTATGATGATGATTTTAGACTTTATCTTGACGGTACTACATCTACAAAACCGCTTGCACCTAGTTCAGATGAGTTATTTTTAAACTACGGACAGAAGTTGAATCAAATTAAATCAATCAGTGACGAGGTTATATACCACCCTGTTAAATACAAGATGTTATTTGGACCAGCAGCAGATGCAGACTTACAAGCTAAATTTAAAATTGTAAAAAATCCTGATATTGTAATTAATGATAACGAGATTAAAACAAGAGTCATAGCTGCAATTAATGAATTTTTTGCACTTGAAAATTGGGAGTTTGGAGAGTCGTTTTACTTTACAGAACTAAGCACATATGTAATGCAAAAACTATCACCGACGGTGGTAACATTTGTAATAGTTCCAAATCAACAATCTAGTTCGTTTGGCAGTATGTTTGAAATAAGATCTGAATCAGACGAAATATTCATAAGCAGTGCAACGGTTGCTGATACTGAATTAATTGACAGTGTAACAGCTACAAGACTACGTTCATCAGGATCAATTGTTACTGATGCAACTACAGCAAATACAGGATTAACAAGCAGTGGATTATCTAGCACCGGAGGGACTTACTAAGAATGTCTTATGATAATGATCAAAATGAACCGACGTTACCGCAAGGTTCAGATGGCAAACGTAAAACCGAATCGCTTCTTCCTAGATTCTTTAGAACTACTCCGAATAAAAAGTTTTTAAATAGCACACTAGATCAATTAGTACAACCAGGTGTTGTTGAAAAACTTAATGGATATGTTGGTCGTGAAACTGCAAAAGCATTTACTGCTACAGATAATTATATTGGTGATGTTTCTGACGATAGATTTAACTATCAACTTGAGCCAGCATCAATTATTAAAGACAACTTAGGCAATGTTACGTTTTATAAAGACTACAATGACTTTACAAACCAATTAAACAATTTTAATAAATCAAACAATAATTATAGTGTAGTTAACCAACAAGAACAGTATGCTTGGAACCCTAGTATTGATTGGGATAAATTTAGTAATTTTCGCGAGTACTATTGGTTACCATTAGGTCCACAAATAATTGGCATTGCTGGTAACACAATTGATGTTGAAAGTACATATACTGTGCGTACTGCTGATAATGCAGATAATCAAGCATATGTGTTTTCACCAGATGGGCTAACACAAAATCCTACAATAACTTTGTATAGAGGATTAACGTATAAATTTGACATTGATACTCCAGAGTTACCATTTACAATTAAAACTAAAAAGACATTAGAAGAAGGATTTGATTTAGATAGTTCAAGTATAATTGTACTTGAAGGAGTAAGTGTACAAGGCTTAGAAAAAGGTGTTAGTACTTTACAATTAGGTACAGACACTCCGGACATATTATATTATACAGCATCAAATGATCTAGAAGCAAGCGGCACTATTGTTGTTAAAGATATCAGTGAAGCAACATTTATTGATGTTGAAAAAGAAGTAATCGGAAAACGTTTTTATAAAAGCGGCAACAGTGTTGAATTATCAAATGGTATGAAAATAGAATTTACTGGTGACGTAATTCCTGCAACTTATGCTGAAGGTACTTTTTACGTTGAAGGCGTAGGCGACAAAATTAAACTTATACCAGAAACAAGTTTAAACGTTCCAACAGCATTTACTACTGATATCGAAAATAAGTTTGACGTTAACGGCTTTGATAGAATGCCTTACAGTGTAGCAATTGGGTATCCTAAAGACAAAGATTATATTGTAATTAATCGTTCAAGTATTGACGGTAACTTATGGAGTCGTTATAATAGATGGTTCCATAGAAGCGTCATAGAAGCGTCAGCAAAAGCAAACAATCAAGAAATTGAAGTAGATCAATTACAACGTGCTAAAAGACCTATTATTGAGTTTGAAGCAAATTTAAAATTAAATAATTTTGGTACAGTTGCTAAAACTGATATTGACTTAGTTGATAACTTTACAAAAGATGCGTTTAGCACTATTGAAGGTTCGACAGGTTATAATATTGACGGTATTGATATTGCCGACGGCATGCGTATTATGTTTACAGCCGATACTGATAAGTTAGTAGCTGGAAGAATTTTTAAAGTTAATTTTATTAATTTTGCAAACGGCGGAGCAACTAATAGACAAATTACATTAATTCCAGAATCTGATTCAATTCCGCAGACTAATGAAGTTGTATTAGTACAAAACGGTACTACGTTTAAAGGTAGAATGTTTTATTATACAGGTTCTAAATGGGAATTAACACAAGCTAAGACAGCACCTAACGAATGTCCATTGTTTGACATATTTGATTCAGATGGCGAATCATATTCTAATATAGAAACATATCCTTCAACAACGTTTACTGGAACTAAACTTTATAGTTATAAAGCAGGTACAGGCGCAGTTGATACTGAATTGGGCATGCCGTTATCATATAGAAGTATTAGTAATGTCGGCGACATTATGTTTTGTTTTGATTTGTTAAATGATAAGTTTACTTACACTTCGGGCAATGATGTTTTTACTAAAAACACAGATATTGGATTTTTAAGAAAATACACAACACTAACCGAATATGAAAATGTAACAGGGTGGAAAAAAGTTGATACTCCTAGCGAACAGTTAGTAATTAGACAATATGTATTTGATAATACTACTGCTGGCTTTACACTTGATATGTATGATAACAGTGGACTATTAACTGACCTTTGGTCACGTGTGTACTTAAATAATGTGTTACAATTTGAAGATGCTGATTATACTATTACTAACGATGTTAATAATAATGCAGTAATAACATTTATTAAAACATTGAAATTAAATGATGTTGTAATTGTTAAAACACGTTCAGCAACTACTAAAAATGCAAATGGTTATTATGAAATACCTGCATCGTTAGAACGCAATCCATTAAATGATAATTTAACAGAATTTACACTTGGTGAAGTTAACGATCACGTTGCTACAATAGTTGAGCAGCATGACGAATTTAACGGCACATATCCAGGTAAAAGCAATTTACGAGATATCGGAAACGTAACTACATACGGACGTAGATTTTTACAACATAGTTCTCCAATGAATCTTGCAATGTACCATATGTTAGACAATGATGCAAATATTATAAAAGGTTTAAAATTTGCAATGAATCGTTACTCTACATTTAAGCGTTTATTTTTAACACTTTCAGAAGAGCTCGAGTTAGTTGGAACTGCTAAAGATCAAGTAGATACAATAATAGCAACTATTAATAAAGATAAGTCATCTACTGATCCGTTTTATTTTAGTGATATGGTTCCTGTAGGTGCAACTAGAAAATTAAAATCAGTTGTAATTGATGCAGATGAAACGTTTTATCCTATATCAACTGCATTCTCATTAAGTACGCCGTCTAGATTAGCAGTTGAAGTTTATCTAAATGATGTGCAATTAGTACATGGCAAAGATTATACATTTAATACTGACGGATATGTATTAGTAACTGCTACAAAACAGGCAGATGATATAATTGAAATATTTGAATACGAAACTACTAACGGTAGTTATGTTCCGCCAACGCCAAGTAAGCTAGGACTTTATCCTGCGTATGAACCTATAAAATTCTTAGACAATACTTACCAAACACCAAGAAATACTATTCAAGGTCACGACGGAAGTAAAATAGCAGCATTTGACGATTACAGAGATGACTTATTAATTGAACTTGAAAGACGAATTTATAATAATATAAAAGTAGCATACGATGCTACATTATTAGATATTCACGATTTAGTTGGCGGTGATGTTAGAAAAACTGGCATTGCTAAAACTGATATTGATAGAGTTATGTTGTCAGACTTTTTGAAATGGTCAAAGTTAATTGATCAAGATTATACTTTGCATAACTTCTTTGATAGAGCAAATTCGTTTACCTTCAACTACCGCGGTAGTACTAACGCAGCAAACACTTTACTGCCAGGTTTTTGGAGAGAAATATATCAACAAGCATATGATACAGATCGTCCGCATACCCATCCTTGGGAGATGCTAGGACTTAGTGTTATGCCTACATGGTGGGAATCACAATACGGCCCAGCGCCTTACACTAAAGAAAATTTATTACTTTGGCAGGACCTTGAAGCAGGTATTTTAAGACAGCCTGGTGTAAAATATAAAATATTTAAAAATTATAAGCGCCCAGGATTAACTAATCATATTCCTGCAGATAGTGAAGGCAATTTAATAGCGCCTTTAGAATCAGGCTATATTAAATCTTTTGACAATCAGTTATTAGATGAAAGTTTTGTATTTGGTGACGGCGCTCCAATTGAAGCAGCCTGGCGTTCAAGCAGTCAATATCCATTTAGTCTTATTATTGCATTTGCAGTTAATAAGCCGCACAAGTTATTTGCTACAGGATTTGATAGAATTAACCAAGTAAGAAATTCATCTAATGAATTAGTATATAAAACAACTAGTACTAGAATTAAATTAAAAGATATTGTATTTCCAAATACTTATAAAGATACTACTCAGGTATACACTAGTGGACTTATAAATTATGTTGCAAATTATATGGCATCTGATGTTACAGCGTCTTATACAAATTATAAATCAAATATTAAAACAATTCAAAATCAGTTAGGATATAAGCTAGCTGGGTTTACTGATAAAGATAAATTTAAATTATTATTAGATAGCCGCACACCGTTAAATGAAGGTAACGTATTTGTACCAGAGGAAAACTATAAAGTATTTTTAAATACAAGCACACCTATTAAAACAGTGTCTTATAGTGGTGTTATTATTGAACGTAGAAGTGACGGATATGTAATTAAAGGTTATGATACAGATCTTGCATCATTCAAATATTATGCAGCAATATCTAGACAATCAGATCCGAGCATTAACATAGGCGGAGTTAGTGAAAGTTATCTAGTTTGGGATACTAACAAACAATATGTAGCTGGTCAAAATATTGAATTTTCTGGAGCGTATTATAGAGTAAAGACTAACTTTACAAGTGCAGCAACTTTTGATGATACTAATCTTGCTAAAATGGCAGCATTGCCGTTAATAGGCGGAAGACAAGCTACAGTTAGAAAAACATTTAACAAAAATATTACACTTGAAGCAAGTTATGGACAACTATTTGTTACTATACAAGACGTAGTTGACTTTTTATTAGGCTACGGAGAATACTTACAAGATCAAGGATTTGTGTTTGACTATTATGAAGGCGAAGCATCGACTGTTTTAAACTGGCGTCATACTGTAAATGAATTTTTATTCTGGACAACACAAAACTGGGGTGAAGGTAGTGTAATTACACTAAGTCCAGCATCTACACAATTGAAGTTTAACTCAACTTATTCAGTAGTAGATAATATCTTTGATGAGTTTTATGGGTACACTTTACTTCAATCTGACGGAACTGCACTAGTACAAGATTTTACTACACTAGGCCGCAGCACTAACGAATTTACAATTAAACCAAGAAACACTGCTGATGGAATATTTTCAGTAAAACTTCCGCTTGTGCAAAAAGAACATGTTGTCTTAATTGATAATAAAACTGTATTCGGTGACATTATATATGATGCACAGCCGGGTTACAGACAAGAAAGAATTAAAGTTCTGGGATATGTTACACAAGATTGGGACGGTAGTTTAAATGTCCCTGGCTTTATATACGACGAAGCTAAAATTACAATTTGGAGTAGTTGGACTGATTACGACATTGGAAGTATTGTAAAATACAAAGAGTTTTATTATAGTGCTGCTACAAAGTTAACTGGCACAGAAGTTTTTGATACTACTAGTTGGAATCGTTTATCTGAAAAACCAGAAGCTGGGTTATATGCAAACTTTGAATATAAAACTAATCAGTTTGCAGATTTTTATGACTTAGATTCAGATAACTTTGATGTTGAGCAACAAAAAATGGCACAGCATTTAATTGGTTATCAAAAGCGCACATATCTTGAAAACATTGTCAACGATGATGTAAGTCAATATAAGTTTTATCAAGGAATGATACAGGACAAGGGTACTAAAAATGCATTAACAAAATTATTTGATGTATTAGGTAGTGCCGATAAAGACAGCCTGCAGTTTTATGAAGAATGGGCTATTAAAAATGGCCAGTACGGTGCAAGTGACGGCTTTACTGAGTTTGAATTATTACTGGACGAAAGTAAATTTAGATTAACACCTCAGCCTATTGATTTAGTTAATAGTAGTACAGGTTTAGAAACTGATTTAGTTTATAGAATACTTCCGTACGAAGTATACCAGAAAACACCTAATTACGATCACAAGCCTTTTCCAGAAAAATATGTGAATACTAGTTATGTAAAAAATGCAGGTTATGTAAATCCTACTGATGTACGTGGCATTGCAACCGAGTATAGTAATATTGCTGATTTTTCTTTTAATGATGTTAGAAGAAATGATTATGTTTGGGTAGGTAATGACAAACTTGATTGGAATGTTTACAAGCATATTGATACTAATTATGAAGTTGAAGCAGTACTAGAAATAGAAGGCTCAACAAACTTTAAGGTAGTGCTTACTAGTAACGTTACTGATATTGCAGTTAACGATGTTATTGGTATGCATAGTTTTAGCAATTATACTAACGATTCAACTGTTGAACCTGAAGAAGTATTTGATTTAGAAGGATTCTTCGTTGTATCTGCTATAGACAAAAATGTAATTACAGTTATTAGTGAAGAAGCACAAGATGAAATTCCACTCTGTACTGGTTCTATAACAAAATTTACTAGTGTACGATCAACTAACATAGATTCTGCAAATACTATAGTACAAAATGACCTAGTATTTAATGACTATCTTTGGATAGATAATATCACTGGCAACAATGAATGGTCGGTACTTAAAAATGATAACTTATTTGCAGAAACATTCCGTACATTAAAACCTTCAGCTAATGTTGATGATTCTTTTGGCGAAGCATTAAGTGTTGATGATAGAAATACAACAATGATTGTAGGAGCACCGGATCAAGGCGATGGTAAAGTATATGTTTATTCTCGAGCAACTGATTCATTAAATTTTGTACAAACACAAGTTATTGATCCGTTAAAAGTAAGTGATGACAATCAGCGTTTTGGCGCAGCAGTTGCAATTAGTCCAGACGGTGCCTATGTAATTGTAGGATCACCTAATGCTTCGAATGTAAAAACAAAATATACTCCAGGTGGGTTTATTTCTGGTACTGATTATACTAAAGGATCTATTGTTGGTAAAGATCAACAACTTTGGAAAGCATTAGTTGATATTGAAGGCGCAGAAGATGCTATTGAATTTGACAGTTTTAATTCAGTTACTCAAATAGTTGATACATTAGATATAGAAAATATTTCAACAGCAACAGTTCCTACAATGATTGTAGGTAACTATGCAATTAATCCAGTATCAGGTTTGTTAGCATTTGCAAATAATCCTGTAGACCACATGTTAATTAGAGCACCTCTAGAACAATTTGACGGTAGTGGACTTAATGATCAAATTAAACTTAATTGGAATCAAATAACATACTCTAATCAGAACTTAGCTGCACTTGCTGAACGTTCACCATTTAACGGATCGTTTGCTACTATTGATGCAGCATTTTTAGAACAGTCGCATACTATCCAACATAAAATTGAAACAGTTTTATATATTAATTCTTCTACGAACTTACCTCAAGTTAACGATAAGTTACAAACAGAAACAGCATTTGGTACAGTTGTTTATCGTTATGTAGAAGGTAACGAAGTAATAATTTACTTGTCAGCAGTTAACGGTACTTTTTCTAATAGTGATAGTATTTTCCGTAGTGACGGTGACTTTATTGGTGAATATGTTAAACAAAATCAAACTGATAGTGTAGATGCAACTCAAAGCCTAGGCGGATATTGGTTTATTGACACACCAACTTACACGCCAACAATTAATTCTGAAAATACAGACGAAGGCAGAGGTTTAGTATTTTATGATGTTATTACTGATAGTACAGACACAAATAGAAAGTATACTAACTCATTAGATTACAATACAACAACTATTAATAGCCAAAATACATATAATGCATACATTGAAAAATTAAGTTATCAAGGCTTACCTGGTGCTTATGGAAGCAACAATCCATTTTTAAGTAATAAGTTTGTAGTTAGAGCACCTAAAGAAATTAGTGATGCTTATTCAACTGGCAATATAAATTTATATGTTAACCAATTACCACAGTATGGTACTGGAATAATTAGAGATTTAACAACTATTGGATTGTTCTCTACAGATACAAACAAATTACAGACGATTGTTGATGTTTGGGATGGTAAAATTAACTTTAACTTCATTGACAAAGACGCTGGCGGTAATTTCTTTGAACCAAAAGTAGGTCAAACTGTTAAAGATATACAATCCGGTGCTACCGCGGTAGTTACATTTTATCAACGCTTTGGTAATAATGCAACAGTGTATGTAGATACTGTAACAGGTACTTGGTCACAAGGTGACTTATATGGACAAAATGCTCAAATAGGATTCTTAGCAATTCCAGGTGATCCTAGTCCAACATATCAAACTGATAGAAATATTGGACAAGTTCAGTATGTTAGTTTAGGGTTACCGTCCGAAGGTATTGGTAAGCTATTAGTATTTGAAACATTGTCAGATGTTCCAGTAACAGCAACTTCTCAATTACTAGATATTGAATATTGGTTGTATAGCAGCGGCACAGTTCAAGGTATTCCGAGACCAGCAAGTGTTCCGTCATCAACTAATAACAACTGGACACAAGTATATCAAATTGCTGCTGAAGTATCCGGCACAGTTCCGGGTGTTGACTCGCAAAACGAAGGATTATATTCTATATATACAAGATCTGCTCCAGGCAGATACGATTTACAAGAAAGTTATACTGTTCCTGAAAAATCAGCTGGTCAAAAATTAGGTAGTAGTATAAAAATTACAAAGCATAACGATCTTTATAGAGCGTTTATACATGCTGCTGAAAATTCAGCAATTTCTAGTCCTGGTAGAATTTACTTTATTAAAAAGGGTGTAGAAAACAACACAACCTTTGATTGGGATTATGCAAAGAACAAGAAATTTAAAGGTACATTTAGTGAAGGCACTACATATTTTACAGATGATATTGTTTATGTTGACATTACTCAGGGTACATTGTATGTAGCAAAGACTAATATTGCACCAGGTGCGTTTAATATAACTGATTGGACTTCAACTGACGACTTAGTTGATTATGTTGGATTTATTCCTAACTCAACTGGCCTTAGTGTTAGAAATGATAGCACAGTTGGAGAAACAGTACTTGATCAAGAAGATCTTGCAACGTTTGGCACACAGTTTGATGTATCTAACTCGGGTGAAGTATTAATTACTAATGCTATATATGATGGCGATCCTAACAAAGTAGTAATTTACAGAAGCAACAACGGACATTTTGAAAGATCACAAGAAATTTTAGCACCAGATTCTACATCAGGCTTTGCTCAGTCAATAGCAATATCATTAAATGGTATGTTGATTGCAATTAGTGCGCCATATAATGATGATTATAAAGCAGATCAGGGAATTGTTTACATATACAAACAAGTTGATGGTGTATTTGTATTATCGCAATCACTAGCAAGTCCTAGCAATGAAAGAGCTGAAATGTTTGGCTGGAAGGTTGACTTTGATGGCAATAAACTATTTGCATCTGGCAGAAATACTGATTCTGCATCTAGAACTTACTTTGATGGACAGGCAACTGTATTTGACAAAGGGTTTACTGGATTTCAAACTGTAAATGAAGATGCAGGTGTTGTATATGTTTACGAAAAAATAGAAAATGAATTATTATTTGCACAAAAAATAGAACTTACTGATGCTGATGTTAATGACTTTGGCCAGCGTATTCTAGCTAAAGACAATCATTTATATTCTCCATTACCTAAGAAAAACACAAATGGCGTAATTGGCAGTGTACTAGACTTTGCACTTACTGATAAAACTAAGCCAATGTGGGCTACGCATAGAAAATCAAAACCTACAGTAGATATTAACAAAATTAAGAAACTATTCCTTTACAATACTAAGGAAAATGAGTTATTATCGTATATTGATTATATTGATCCAATACAAGGTAAAGTTGCAGGAGTTGCAGAACAAGAATTAACATTTAAAACTTATTATGATCCAGCACTTTATGATACATCAGCAATAGCTAATACAATTATTGATGTAACTAATAGTTGGGGCAAAGAACATGTTGGCGAAGTATGGTGGAATTTAACTAATGCTAAATTTTATAATCCATATCAAGGTGATGTAATTTATAGTACTCAAAATTGGTCAAAAGTATTTGACGGTAATTCTATTGATGTATATGAATGGGTAGAATCACCAGTACTGCCTAGTGAATGGGACGCTCAAGCTGATACAGAAAATGGTTTTGCAAAAGGATATAGCGGAACTAGTATATACGGCGATACTACTTATAGTACTAAGCGCAAATACGATAGTGTAGCAGGTTCTTTTACTACATGTTATTACTTCTGGGTAATGAATAAAAAGACAATACCAGAAGTTGAATTTAGAAATATTAGTATTACTGATGTTGCAGGTTATATTGCTGATCCAGTTGCTAAAGGTTATACTTTTGCTGGATTAATTAGTCCGTCACAGTTTGTTTTATACAATGCTGAAAAGTTTATTAAAGGTACTGACGTTGCCCTGAGCGCACAATTTTGGACTATTGAAAATCAAGACCAAAATATTCATAATCAGTATCAAATTATATCCGAAGGTCTTGAAACAAGTCAACCTAATGCAGACATTATTAAGAAATGGTACGACAGTTTAATTGGATATGATCAACAATTACGTATTGTGCCAGACCCAACATTAAGTACTAAACAAAAGTACGGTGCTCTCAACTCGCCAAGACAAAGTTGGTTTGTAAATCGTACTGAAGCATTAAAGCAAGTTGTTGAAAGAACTAACCTTATACTTAAAGAAAACTTAATAGTTGATGATAAAATATTTACTACTTTGTTTAATGAAGATCCTGCTCCTACAGCAGTATCAAAACTATGGGACGCAGAAATTGACACAATAGACGATTTAGCCTTTGTAGGTGTTGCAAGTGCAACACAAGCAGTACTAAGTCCTGTAGTTATAGACGGAAAAATTTCAAGCGTTAAAATTGTTAATCCTGGTAAAGGATACAGAGTAGCACCTACAGTAACTATAACCGATAATGGTAAAGGAGCAGTACTACAAACTGCAATTGATTCAAAAGGCAGAATTACTTCTGTTAGTGTTATACAAGCAGGCACTCAATATACTATTGCTCCTGTATTAACAGTAAGACGATTTACAGTATTAGTTAAAGCTGATAGTACAATACAAGGCAAATGGGCAATGTATGAAAGAATTAGTGAATCTAAGTCTTGGAATAGAATACAAAGTCAAGGTTACAACGTAAGACTATATTGGGATTATGAAGATTGGTATGCAACAGATTACAGTGCGCTAACTGATATTGATTATCTTATTGATAATAGTTATGAGCTAACTGCATTAGATAATGCAATTGGCGATGTAGTAAAAATATCTACAATTGGCACAGGTGGCTGGTTATTGCTACAAAAAATAGCAAGTGTAGATACTGAAGATTACACAGTTAACTATAAAACTATTGGTAGACAAGATGGTACAATACAACTTAAATCTACATTATATAATACAGCATTATCAAATACTGGATTCGATACAATTAGTTTCGACACAAAAATCTACGACAGTGAGCCAGTAATTGAACTTAGAACTATATTAGAATCAATACAAAATGATTTGTTTATTGATGATTTATTAGTTAAATTTAATGCGCTATTCTTTGCAAGTTTAAGATATGCATTTAGTGAACAACCTTATATTGATTGGGCATTTAAGAGTAGCTTTATTAAAGCTAAACATAATGCAGGAACACTAAGAGAAGATATTACATTTAACAATGATAATCTTCCAAGTTATGAATCTTATATCAAAGAAGTAAAACCGTTTGCTACTAAAATTAGAGAATATTTAAGTGCATACGAATCACTCGATAATACAAATACAGTAACAACTGATTTTGATTTACCTCCTGCATATAGTGCTGTTGAAGGGAAAATTATCCCCCAAAACGTTAAAATACAAGACGGAGTATTAATTGGATCTAATACTAATCTTGAAACATATCCTAATAAAAATTGGGCAGACAATAGCAGCTACGAAATTGTAAAAGTTGTAGTAGTTAATCCTGGCAAAGGTTATAGAAGTGCTCCTGTATTAACAGTAGAAGGCGGAGCAGTACTAAAAGCAACTATTGGTACTGACGGTAAAGTGTCTAACGTACAAGTTGTTAATCCAGGGTCTGGTTATTATACTAAGCCTACGATATCTGAATTAAACAACATTACAGATGACGGCGAAGCAGCAACATATAGTTTACAATTAGGTAATGGACCTGTTAGAGGTTTAAAGTCTACAGTTAGATTTGATAGAACTACAGGCACTTATGTTTATACACAGTTAGATCAAACAGAAACTTATGTTGGATCTGGCACCAAATATGAATATGATTTAAAATGGCCAATGGACTTAGCCAAGTCAACTGTTCAAGTATTTGTTAGTGGACAAGAATTATTAAGTAGTGAATATACATTTACAAATAAGTTAGATACTACAAAAGGATATGATCGACATTATGGTCAAATATCATTTACTTTAGCACCTGCGAATACATATTCAGTACAAGTTAAGTATAAAAAGTCTTCAGCATTAATGCAAGCTCAAGATAGAATTAATAGCTATTACACTCCTACTTCAGGAATGCCAGGCAAAGATTTGAATCAGCTTATGACTGGATTAGACTACGGCGGAGTTGAAGTTAAGAGCTTTGAGTTTGGTACAGGTCAAGGTTGGGATTCAGATGAATGGTATAACGATACTTGGGATAGTTATGACACAACATTTGAAGATGAGATATTTGAATTAGACGGAAGTACAATAAGTCTTGAACTTGCTGAGCCATTAGCAACTGCAACAGTATACAATGTTTACTTAAACGGTGTGCGAGTTGATGATGCAAACTTTGGAACAGCAGAGCCTGTAACTAATCCAAATGCACTATGTCAAAGTATTACAGGTGACGGAACTACACAAATTATATTCCTTGACAATGACGGACTTAATCTTGTAAACGCAGCTGACGATATAATTATTATTAGAAAATCAACTAGTGACGGAACTTACTTGCCAGATCCAAATAGTTATGATAGTATAATAACAGGCGGAGCATTAAATTACTCAACTGCAACTGGTATTAGTGCAGCAGAAATTATCTTAGACGGCGATGGATTTGTAACTCAAACCACAAGTGCAGGACCAGAAGAATTAATTCCAGGACAACTACTTGACACCTTTGACATTAAAGTGTATGAAAGGCCGCAAAACGGCAGCAGTCAAATTACTTCAAGAAATTACACAGGTGATGGTACAACTACAACTTTCGACTTAGGTGTTGCTCCGTTACGTGCAACTGGTGTATTTGTAAAAGTAGGATTTGATATTATTGATTCTAATAATTACACTATTGATTATGTTAATAAAACTGTAACATTTAATACAGCACCTGCAATAGCAGCAAAAGTAAATTTATTAGTATTAGGCGTAAGTGGTACAGAAATATTAGATGTTGATCACTTTGTTGCAGACGGAAGTACAAGTAAGTTTTTGACAAATGTAAGATTTGAAGATAACTTGCAGTATTTTATTACTTTAGACGGTGAAAAATTAACTAATGTAATTGAAAAAAGCGATGACACATACGATTTTTCTAATAACGTTGTAATATCATTAGCAACGCCACCAGAGGCAGGTAGTATAATAAACTTTGCGTTCTTTAAAGGCGAAACACAAAACTTTAGTGAAGTATCAATTGATACATTTACAGCAGACGGTACAACAACATCGTTTACTTTAAATCAAACTCCATTTAATAATGCGCCAGAAGCATGGTTTACTATTGTTAAAGTTAACAACAAAATACTTAATGCAGGTTACAATCGTAGATTTGTAACAACAGCAACAAAGCGTGAATATCAATTAGAAGAATTCCAAATACCGCCAGGCGCAGTTAACAGTAAGCAAATTGTTGTATATTTAAACAATAAACAATTGTCTTATAATACAGAATGGACATTTACTGGATCTAGAAAAGCTAGTGGCGGAAGTCTTATTAGATTAAAAGCAAAAGTTAAGCAGCAAGATGGTGACGTTTTAAATGTTTATCTTCTTAATGATGGCGAATATAGATATGGGTATTTTAATGCAGATGAAGATTTTGTTTCAACTCCGGGTACACTACATTTAGATACTGCTCCTGCTGAAAATGCTACAGTATCAGTATATCAATTTAGTAATCATGACTCGCAAGGATTTGACAGACAACAATATGATATAGTTGATAGAATTTCACTTACTGTTGGCTCTACTGATTGGTACCAATACAATCATCTAACTGCTGGACTAATTGAATTAGCAAAACCTGCACTAGATGCTCAGTATGTATGGATAACACTAAATGGAGATTTGTTAATTCCTAGTGTACATTATAACGTAACTGATAATAAACGTTATGTTAATATTAATATAGATATTGCACCAGATGATGTAATTGAATTATTGCATTTTGCAGATCCAGTATCAGGTAGTAAATATGGTTGGAGTCAGTTTAAAGATATGCTTAACAGAACGCATTATAAGCGTTTAGATGACAGAGATGGCATAATGTTAGCTGCTGACTTAAACTGGTACGATCAAAGTATTGTTGTAACTGATGGCACTACACTTCCGGCACCGACTGCTACTAGCAGTGTTCCAGGAATATTGTTTATTAACGGCGAGCGTATTGAGTATTTTGTAAAAAATGGAAACGTATTAAGTCAACTACGTAGAGGTACTTTAGGTACTGGAGTCAAAGACATTTACTTAACTGGAGAAAATGTTTATAATCAAGGACCAGGGTCGTCTATGCCATACAAAGATGAAACAATTACTTCGCAGTTTATAGCAGACGGAACAACAGCAGCATATACTTTAGACTTTACACCTACTAGTGTAAACGAATTTGAAGTATTTGTTGCAGGCAGACGTTTACGTAAAAATGCGATAAGTAGTTACAACTTCGCAACATTAGTTGCACAAGATAGCCCAGAGGGTGATGTAACATTACCAGCAGAATTTAGTGTAGTTGGCTCTACATTAACATTAACAGAAACACCAAGCGCAAATATTAAGGTAACAGTTGTTAGACGTACAGGAATAATATGGACAGATGCAGGAACACGACTAAGTCAGTCGGAAACAGACATCAGTAAATTCTTACGTGCAGCAACAGTTGACCTGCCGCGATAAATACATTAAGCAGGATGGTATAAACTATGACAGATAAATTAAATGAACAAAGTGGTGTGTTACTTCAAGGACACATTAAAATACATAATCCAGAAACTGGGGAAGTTATTGTAGACAAACGCAACGCTATTCATTATGAAAATATGAGTATTAGTCTTGCAGAAAGTTTAGGCAATGCTGGAACAGGCTGGATTTACCAAATGGGATTTGGTAATGGCGGAACAAGTGTTGACCCAACAGGGATTATTACATACTTAACGCCAAACAGCACAGGAACTAATGCTAGTTTATATAATGAAACATTTACAAAGGTTGTAGATGATCGTAGTGTAAACAACTTAGATCCAGCACGTAATAAGATTGAAACACGTCACGTAAGCGGTACTAACTATACTGATATTTTAGTAACATGTTTGCTAGATTACAGTGAACCAAACGGTCAAGATGCTTTTGATACTGCAACAAATTCAGAAAGTTTATACGTATTTGACGAATTAGGTTTACGAGCATACAGTGCAGACGGAACAGGCAGATTATTAACTCACGTTGTTTTCCATCCTGTACAAAAATCATTAAACAGGTTAATTCAAATTGATTATACTGTTAGAGTACAAAGTTTAACAGGATTTAACGAGGGATAATAAATGGCATATACAATACAATATACTGATAGTGCTGATAAAGATCCGATCGTAGTTGAAGATCAAACAATCAATACTGTTACTAGTATAAAATTACCAGGCAGAAATAGTACAGGATACGGCGCAGCAATTGCTGAAGACTTGTTACACTTACTAGAACATTTTGCAGGCCCAACAGAGCCTTCCAATGCTAGTGAAGGACAACTTTGGTACAACAATACTACATCGCAGTTATTAATTTATGACGGCACTGTTTGGGTTTCAGCAAGTGGACTTAAAAAGAGTTCAACCGAACCTGAAGCTTCGTCTGCATTAATTGGCGACTTATGGGCTGATACTGATAATCAACAATTGTATATGTTCACAGGTTCTACTTGGATCTTAGTTGGACCAAGTTTTAGTGCTGGTTTAACAACTGGAGCACAACCGAATACTATTACTGGTCAAGATAACATAGATTACACTGTTATTGAAGTACAAGTAAGTGCAAATATCGTTGCTATAGTTGCATTTGATACATTTACACCAAAGTCAACAATTAACGGATTTAGTGGTATACAAATACGCCCAGGTATAAACTTAGCAAATAGAGATACAGATGCAGACGGAATTAACAATGTTAAATTCTACGGCATTGCAGAAAAATCAGAAAATTTAATTGTTAACAATCTAGCAATTCCTGCTGCTAACTTTTTAAGAAGCGATGTAGAATCAACAACTACTTTTCCATTAAACGTTCAAAACAATAGTGGCATTGCATATGGTATTAATGCAGAACTTAATATTGGTATTGAAGGTAGTGCAGGCGTTATACAGCATAACATTGCTGGCTCAAACATTGATGTAAGAGTAAGAAACGCAGGAAATAGTAGAACAGTACTTAGAGTTGACAGTAACTTACGAGTAGGTATTAATAACGAAGCACCAGATGAAGCACTAGACGTAACTGGCAACTTTTTATCAAGTGGCACAATTACTACAAACGACACTACACAAAGTACAAATATTAGTAACGGCGCAGCAGTTATAAAAGGCGGCTTAGGTGTTGCTAAAACAATTAATGTTGGAGATTCAATAGTTGTACAAAAAGGTATAACTTTAGGTAATAACGATTTAGTAGTTGATACAGCAGAAAGTGATTTAATATTACCAGACTTGAATAACACAAGAAATATTGGTAGAAGTGACAATCGTTTCCGTAAAATTTATGCAACTACGTTTATTGGTACATTAGAAGGTACAGTAAGCGGTAGTGTTACTGGTAGTGCCGGTAGTGCTGACAAACTTACTTCGTCATCTACGTTTAGATATCAAGGTGATGTAGAAACAGTAGAACAAGTATTTGACGGACAAACAGGCGGCGGAACAAAGACATTTAACCTTACACTAAAGAATACATTAATTAGTGCAAAGCCAGCAGTATCTAACAGTTTATCAAGCGATGAATTTATAGTAAACAGAACTAGCGGAGTCGATCAAGGCTTAAAGAAAATATCTAGAGCTACAATATTTAATAATATTTCAGGGCTAACACCAGTAGGTAGTATTATGCCATACGCTGGACTTGTTGAGCCAACTGGATGGAAGTTCTGTAATGGACAAGAATTAAGCCAAGGTATATATTCACAATTATTTGCATTAGTTGCACTTTCATACGGACCAACGCCTACTTCAGGATTCTTTGCTGTTCCAGACTTAAGAGGCAGATTTGCATTAGGTAATCTAAACATGGGAGGCTCTACACCAAGTGTAGACACACCGGATACTAGAAACAGAGGATCAAACGCAGGCGTAGTAGGAGCAGTTGATGGATCAGATGGTGTTACTATTGGTACAGAAAATTTACCAGAACACGATCATGATTTAAAATCTCCGACAGGGCAGCAATTTTATGCTCATAGAGAAGTTGACGGTAGAGGAGATCTTCCAGACGGCACATCAGGATCTAGTTTACAAACAGGTGCAGAAAATTTATCACAGAGACTATCTAACAGCGGCGGAGTTGTAATTCCTGCAGATGCTACATATAGTACTGTTGGAGCAGAAATGAATATAATGAATCCATTCCAAACTATTAATTATATTATCTATACAGGAGTAGTAGGATGAGCTATAAAATAAACAAAACAAATGGCGCATTGCTAGTAGAGCTAACTGATGGTATAATTGATATAACATCTACTGATATTACTTTAGTAGGTAGAAATTACAAAGGATTTGGAGAAGCATTTAACGAAAACTTTGTTAAAATTATTGAAAACTTTGCAGCAAGTAGTGCGCCGAGCAATCCGTTAACTGGGCAGCTTTGGTTTGACACTAGTGAAAATAGATTAAAGATTTATGACGGAGTTAGTTTTAAAACATCTGGCTCCCCAGCAGTAAGTGAAACACAGCCAAACAATTTAGTAGCAGGTGATCTTTGGATTGATAATAAAGAAAACAAATTATACTTCTTTGACGGCACTGATATAGTTTTAGTAGGACCACAGTATACAGCTAGCCAAGGTAAAACAGGAACCGAAGCAGTTACAATGGTTGATACTAGTAACCAAATTAGAACTGTACTAGCTATGTATATAGGCGGAGTACTTGCTGGAATATACAGTAGATTTGAATTTACTCCTGCAACAGATTATGTTATACTTCCTTATGTTGCTGGCAGAGTTATAAAAGTTGGATTTAATCCAACTGTAGTTTCAGATTTTAAATGGCACGGAACAGCAACCGCAGCCGAAGCATTAACTGATGCTTCTGGATCAGCGTTTACAACAGCTGACTTTGTAAGAACTAATCAACGAGACGAATCAAATGCGTTAGTAGATCAAGTTATGGATGCTGGATTATTTGTTAAGGGCGAACAAGGATTAACTGTTGGATACGGTGATACTGAATATGCTGCATTAAAAACAATCGACAATGGTACTACAACAGCTTTAGAATTAAAGCAATTAAATTATGACTTTGCTATTAGAGTACCGCAAGGAAACAATTTTATAGAAGCATTTACACTTGATACAAGTGCTCAACGAATAGGTATATATCAATCTGCACCAACCGCAGCATTAGATGTAACTGGTGATGGTAAATTTACAGGCGACCTTACTATTGGCGGCAACATGACAATTCAAGGTACAACAACTTCTATTGATGTGCAAACATTTAGAGTTCAAGATCCTAATATTGAATTAGGATTATTAGATGATAGTACTGAAGGCGATGATACTAATGCAAATGGCGGCGGAATAACACTACGTTCAAGTAACGGTAGTAAAGATATTAGTTGGGTGCAATCAACAGGTAATTGGACATTTAATCAAAATGTAGACTTAATTGAAGGCAAAGAATTTAGGATTCAAAATACACAAGTACTTTCTAAAATAAAACTAGGCGATTCAGTAGCAACTGCTAACGGCTTAACTAGTATAGGTACATTGGGTACATTAAGTGTTACTGGTAATGCAGCAGTAGGAAGTCTTAGTTCACCAAATGCACTTACTATAACTTCAAATGGACCTATTGATGTTAACAACCAAAGAATTTCAACTTTAGCAACACCTTCTGTTTCGGCAGATGCTGCTAACAAAGGTTATGTTGATGATCAATTAGCAAGTAGTACAATTCCGTTGACACTAGATATTACAGGGTTTACTACTCCAAACGCAGCGGGCGTTAGTGCAGGACCAATTACTGATGTTGCAGCAGTTTTAGAAAGTATAAGCTCGGCAGCAACTAAATTAGACGGAACAATTGCTAATATTCACTGTACAAGTTATGCTAACTCTGCGGTTACAGGGATTAACATAACAGTGTCGACTGATAATACAGGAGTATTGCAAAAGTCTGCTATTGCAGTTGATGCAGCAGGAACACAAAACGAATCAGTAATACAAGACATTGCAGCAGCAAACACTGCATCAGGTATTGTAAATCTATCTCCAAATAGATACACAATGATATTCACAGTATCGGGTTCAGTATGGACCCATACTTCTACAGCTAGTTATCCGTAACTTGCGATAAATACTAGCAACAAGGGGTTATTTAAAATATGGCGTATACAATTAACAAATATAACACTGATCAATTAACTATTGTACAAGACGGTACGTTAGATCAGACAACAGACATTAAGCTAGTTGGTAAGAACTATGCAGGTTATGGTGAAATACAAAACGAAAATTTTGTATTTTTACTTGAAAACTTTGCTGGTGCTAATCAACCACCAAGAGCAATACAAGGGCAAATTTGGTTTGATAGTGCAAACAGCAAACTAAAATTTAATGATGGTACTAAATGGCGCACAACAGGCGGCGCAGAAATTAGTGCTACTGCTCCTGCAGGATTAGCAACTGGTGATTTTTGGTGGGATACTACTAACGAGCAACTATATTCATATAATGGCGCAGACTTTGTATTAATTGGCCCACAAGATGCTGGATCAGGTATTACACAGATGCAAAGTAAGTCAGTTAGAGACACTAGCTTAGTATCTAGAAGTGTTATTGCAGCTACAGTTAATGACGAAGTAGTATTTATAATTAGCCCAATACAGTTTACAATTGATAGCGGAGATGCTGAAAATACAATTTCAGGATTTGATGTTATACAACAAGGTGTAACCCTTAAAAATACACTTAGTGCATCCGGCGGCGTTACTAGTGGAACACAAAGATTCTACGGCACTGCAACAAACGCTGAAAAACTTAACGGACTATCAGCAAGTAATTATGTTACTGCTACGCCAGGTCAACCTAGTGTGTTTACTGAAATTACAAACTTTCAAACTGATGCAGGTATTGCAGTTGGTGCAGGATTAGATTTAAAAATCTTTATTGAAAATGATAATCAAGGTGTTATTAGTAATGCCCAAGGCGACGAAATACGTTTTCGTGCTAAACAAGCCGGTGGATTGCTTAAAAACATTGTAACAATGAAACCTGGTATACTAAAGCCTGGCATGAATGCAGCTAATACAGCAGTAGAAACAGTGTCACTTGGTGATGCTGATAACTTATTTTCAGAAGTACACGCTACTAACATTTATGGTACTTCAGAAAAAGCAAGTGCTCTTTTAGTAGGCGGAACAGCAAGAGTTGGCGCGGTTAACACTATTGGCACAGGTAGTAGTAATACTGTTGCAGTACGTGATGGCGCAGGTAACTTAAATGCAGTATTATTCCAAGGTACTGCAACAAGCGCACGTTATGCTGACCTTGCAGAAAAATACACAACAGCAGAAGAACTTCCAGCAGGAACAGCAGTTGCAGTAGGTGGCGAAGCAGAAGTGCAGCCAGCAAGTGCAAGCAATCACTGTATTGGTGTTGTTTCAACTGACCCGGCATATATGATGAATAGTGATATTGACGGACAATATATTGGTCTTAAAGGACGTCTTCCAGTAAGAGTATCTGGAGTTGTTAAAAAAGGCCAAGCAGTATACGCTTTGGAAAATGGCGTGTGTACAACATTAGCAACAACTGCTCTAGTTGGCGTTGCACTTGAGTCAAGTGACGATGCAAACGAAAAACTAATCGAGTGCGTATTAAAAGTATAAATATACGTAGTTAATAAAGAGGATAAATTATGGCAGTTAATGTAGGTCAATCGATCGGTGAAGCAGAATATACAACTTTAAGAACAGGTATTAATCTTGTTATGGGTACACCAACAGGAACAGGTACTGCGGCAGCGGGCTATAATTTAGCAACGTCAGCACCAGCTAGAGGACCAGCAGATAAAATACAAGCTGCTGATTGGAATGCACTTAAAACAGATGCTGATAAAGCATATGTACACCAAACAGGTAACGCTATTAGTCCTGCACTAGCTACTGTTAATACTGACAGTTCGATTACAAAGGTAATACACGATGCGCTCGAAACTGCAATCAACTTTGTTAAAACCGACGGGCAGCGATTTAATTTAGCTGCTGGACAATCTACTACAACATCTGCACGTTCTAAAAATAAAACTAATTGGAACGGAACACAAATACATGATGTTACATTTACTTGGGGAAGTTCAAACGCAGCAAAAGCATTTTTTAATGCAGGCGGCCGTATAAGAATTGCTACTACATTGTCCTATTCAGGGTCAGAGGCAAAAACTTTAGACTGGCAAACAATGGTAGCTGACACTTCTGTTATTGCTATTAATTATGTTAGTGCATTTAAAGAAAGCGGCACTGGCGGTACTATTAGTGCTGATGATGGTTACTATGATATTAATGGCACTGAAAGAGAATTATATACACGCGGCGGCGCAAGTCCATACTCAGAAAACAGATACAAAGTTCTAGCAAGATCGATTACTAACGGTCTTCGTATCCGTGTACTGTATGAAGATAATGATACAGGCGATCAAACTGGTTCAGGCGCAGCAGTTGACGAAAATGTACAAGGTACTTTAACTAGTGCATTGTCGTTTGTACGTGCCACAGGTACAAACGTTGAAGTTACAGCACCAACTATTTCAACTGGCAACACAAATACTTTCACATAACACTTGACAAACTTCTAGTTTTAGTATATACTATAACAGTATATACAAGGAGATCCCATGGACGAACGACTAGAAAAGGCTCTAGAATTTTCTAATTTTTTAGAAACACAAAACAATCAAAAAAGCATTTTCCTAAAACAGTATTACGATAATTTAGTTCATTATGTAGATGGACATAAGATATCTGTAACTACTGATCTAATTAGTTTCTGTCAAAGTATGCTTGCATTAGAACAAGACGAAACTATATTATTAGATGATAATAATACTCCATTTAATGTAACTCTGTTGAAAGACTTTACAAGAGAAATACTTGGAGTATATACTTTTGCGTCTCGAAAGTACGCATATGATTATGCAAAGATTAAAAAGAACAGAAGCGTTGAAGGGTTAACTAATCTATGAATAATGGCGTAGTGTTATTTGCATTTAATAACGGACGTATTGATTATATTAAGCAAGCAATCTATTGTGCAAAGCGTATAAAAGAGTATTTAAAACTTCCTGTACAACTTATTACTAATGATAAAGAATATATTGAAAGTAATTTTACTTTTTATAAAAAATACATTGACGAAGTTACACACTGTGATGCACCGGCAGCGTCTACTAAAACATTTCACAACGGCATTTATGCAAACAAAGGTAAGATTAAATGGATTAATTCAGCAAGGGATTCTGCATACGAATTATCTATATTTGAAAAAACATTAGTAATAGACACTGACCTATTAATTAGTAATGATAAATTATTAACGTGCTTTGACACGTCTGAAGACTTTATGATTGCTAAAGATTATCATATGGTCAATACACAAAAGCATTACCCTAGTCTTGATAGAATTAGCGACAAGTCAATACCTATGTACTGGGCAACTATTTTATACTTTACTAAAAGTACTACAGCAAAAACAGTATTTGACACAGTTCAGCACATTAAAGAAAATTATAACTATTACAGATTAACATATGATATTGTTGAAACAAAATTTAGAAATGATTTTGCTTTTAGTATTGCAGTACACATGATGCGTGGCTTCGTTGAAGATAGTAATTGGCCAATGTCAGTTCCGTCTGATATGTGGGTATCAATTGATAAAGACGTATTAGTGGATATAAAAGATAACAGTATACAGTTATTAACACAGCGTGATTATGATTATCTAGCAGTTAAATTAACAGACGCTACAACACACATAATGAATAAATTTAGTTTAGATAAATTTATCGATACGGAGTTTGCTAATGAGTAATGGTATATGTCTTGTTGCACAAAATAATTCAACAACAGATTATATTAGACAAGCATATGCGCTTGCATTAAGTGTGCTTGCAAAAAGTCCACGAACAAATATAAGTTTAATCACTAACGACGAAGTACCTGCTACGTATAAGCCTGTATTTGATAAGATTATATCTATACCCTGGGGCGACCTAGCTGAAAAAAGTGAATGGAAAATAGATAACCGTTGGAAAGTATATCATGTAACACCTTATGAAAATACATTAGTATTTGATGTTGATATGCTAGTACTAGATAATATTAGTTCTACTTGGCAAAGTTTTAGAAATAACCATTCTTTATTGTTTACTAAAAATGTTACTACATATAGAAATGAATTAGTAACATCGCGATATTATAGGAAAACTTTTGATGCAAATGATTTACCTGATGTATATTCAGGAATGTATCAATTTACTAAGTGTGAAGAAACTGCAAACTTTTATAAGTTATTAGACATTATTATGCAAAACTGGCAAGCATTTTATGAAAAGTATACTCCTAACAGTTTGCAAAAATGGTGTAGTGTTGATGTAAGTATTGCAATTGCTTTAAAGATATTAGATATGCATGGTTATTGTTTAGATAAAAGCCCAATGTCATTTACTCATATGAAGACTCATATACAAAATATAAAACAACCGCAGTCTAAATGGACAGATATGTTACCTGTAGATTATAACGATGGCATTTATATTAACGGCTACAAACAATCTGGCGTGTTACATTATGTTGAAGACGAGTTTTTAACAAAAGACATGCTAGCCTGGTTAGAGGAAAAAGTATAATGTTTTATATACACTATGACGAAAACGGTAATATAAATTCAGTTGCTAATAATACTGATACTGAATTGTGGACGGAAACTACACAAGAAATATTTGATGATTTTTCTTATGGACGTAAGCACTTTCATGAATATATGATGGTTGAAGATATTCGAGTAAAAGGAAAAATGCATCTTGTATCTACAACTTATATTGAAGAAGGAAATACAGCACACACTACTGGTCCTATAATTCGTGCTGATAGATTAGATTCTGGCATTCAGCTTATACAGAATAATCAATCGTGGACTGTAAATAACTTTATAGATGATGAAACATGTACTAGTCTATCTATTGGCGATAACCATATTAAGGAATACTATATTGTAGATGCAACTAATAGGTTTATACTATTTGATAAATTTACTTTAGATTTAAAAGATTTCATACACACTGACAGCATTGAAATACAAGGCTGTTCGTCAACTAAGAATGTGTCTGTTATCACTCGTGGTAGCCATATACCGCATGTACATACAGTAGGAAAACTATAATGAAAATAATCGATCAAGACATAATATTTTTAAGTTATGACGAACCAAACGCTGAAGAAAATTATGCAGACTTATTAACTAAAGTACCTTGGGCAAAACGTGTACATGGAGTTGAAGGTTCAGATGCTGCACATAAAGCCTGCGCTAAGTTAAGTGAAACAGAAAACTTTGTTACTATCGACGGCGACACTATTATTGATCCTAAGTTTTTAGAAGTAGAATTAGATTTAGAAAAACTAAATGCAACTCCGGAGTATCAGTTTAGTTGGGCAGGCAAGATCGACGTTAACGGATTGATGTACGGCAACGGCAGTATTAAAATGTGGACTAGAGACTTTGTAAACAATATGAGGACACACGAAAACACTGACGGATCAGATGAAACTAATATTGAATTTTGTTACTTTGACAACTATTTACAACTTAATGAAAATTATAGTACAAGTATTATAAGTTCAACACCGCAGCAAGCGTGGCGAGCAGGGTTTCGTGAAGGTGTAAAAATGTCTTTAAATAGAGGCAAGCCGATTGAAGACTTAAAATCAGTATGGTGGCAAAATTATAATAGACTATTAATATGGACTATGATTGGTTCGGATGTTAATAACGGCATATGGTCTATACTTGGTGCTCGTGAAGGTGTCTTTAAAACAATGTGTACAGATTGGGATCATGTACAAGTGCGTGACTTTACATATCTAAATAGTCTATGGAACGAAAAACAACAAATTGAAACAACTGACGAAGATATATTGGAAGCAGTTGAAGTATTAGGTGACCATTTAATTTCAGAATTAGGATTGCCAATTGGCGAGCGTCCGTTAGACATACAACAAAGTAAGTTCTTTAAAACAATATATGTTCCTAACCTAAGAAATGTAAAACTTAAATGACCGCTGATAGATTCCAAGTAGATAATCAAGAAACAAAAGACTTTTTAAATAATGTCGGTTGTGGATTTTGTTTGGCTAAATGGACACAAGTAACTATACATTTAGCATCTGGGCTTACACACAGTTGTCATCATGTTGGCGCACACAAAATACCTTTAGAAGAACTAAAAGACAATCCTTCTGCATTGCATAACACTAAACAAAAAAAGATGCGTAGAAAAGAAATGTTAGACGGTAAGCGTCCAAATGAGTGCGATTACTGCTGGCGCATTGAAGATAACACAAATGAGTTTAGTGACAGGATACTTAAAAGTGCATCTAATTGGAGTCAAATAGACAAAGACGTAATTGCAACATCAACAGGCGATGAAGACATTTATCCTAGAGCAGTTGAAGTTAGCTTTAGTAACGTGTGTAATTTTAAGTGTGCATACTGTGGTCCTGCATTTAGTAGCAAGTGGACTGAAGAAATTAAAGCAGAGGGCCCGTATAAACTTCATCAGAAGCCGTATAATGCTATTCAGGCACACGAAGTTCCTATTCCTGAACGTGAAGAAAATCCTTATATTGAAGCATTTTGGAAATGGTTTCCAGAAGCAGTTACTCATATGCATACATTCCGTATTACAGGCGGTGAGCCATTACTAAGTAAGCATACATTTAAAGTTATGGATTATTTACTAGAAAATCCGCAACCTAAATTAAACTTTGCAATCAATACAAACGGATGTCCACCAGATGCTTTATGGGATAAGTTTTTACAAAAAGTAAAGCTATTAGAAGATACTAATTCTGTAGGCAGGTTTACTATATTTGTAAGTGCCGAAAGCACAGGTGCGCAAGCTGAATATAGTCGTGATGGCATGGATTGGAATTTATTCACAACTAATGTTGAAAGTTTACTTGCTAATACTAATGAAGTTATAGTTTCGTTTATGAGTGCATTTAATATTTTAAGTTTACCTACACTTTCTAATTATATTAGGTATGTACGAAAATTAAAGCGTACATATAGAAGTAGTCGGCGAATAAAAATTGATTTTGCATATGTAAGACATCCTGAGTTTTTAGATATTAAAATAGCATCAAAAGGATTAATTGAAAAATATTTAACTCCGGCTATCAAGTTTATGCAGATGGGAGAATACGATGATTGGGAAACTAAAAAATTAGTAAGAATCCATGAAGACTGCGAATCTCGTTTTAATAATCTTTTAAGTGAAAGTGTTGCAACAGACAAGTATAGATTTTATCAGTTTACAAAACAATACGATGCTCGCAGAGGTAAAAACTTTACTGAAGTGTTTCCTGAATTTAAAGATTTTTTAAAGGAGTATGAGAACAAGTAATGTATGATATTATCTTTATAAGTTATAATGAAGCGCAAGCTGATGATAGTTGGAAAACTCTTAAAGATAGATTTCCTTATGCTAAACGTATACACGGTGTAAAAGGTATTCATCAAGCACATATAGAAGCAGCAAAGATTGCTGTTACTGATATGTTATGGATTGTTGATGCTGATGCTATTGTACTCGATAGTTTTGATTTTAGTTATATTCCAGACATTACTAATCAAGATACTGTGCATGTGTACACGAGTATAAATCCTATTAATGGATTAGAATACGGCAATGGCGGAGTAAAGTTATTTCCAAGATTAGCAACAGTTAACATGGATACAACTACCAACGACATGTCTACAAGTATTAGTGACAAGTTTAAAGTAGTAGACGAAATATCAAACATAGCAGCATTTAATGTTGATGAATTTAGTACATGGCGCAGTGCTTTTAGAGAATGTGCAAAATTAAGCAGTAAAACTATTAAAGGACAAGTAGATGATGAAACAGAAGAAAGACTTAAAATTTGGACAACAGTGGGAAAAGACAAACCGTTCGGCGAATACTGTATTAACGGCGCTTGTGCTGGTATGGAGTTTGGCTTATCTAATAGCTCTGATCTTAATTTGATAAACAACTTTGATTGGTTAAAGGAAAAATTTAATGAGTAAACTATATGCGTTTGGGTGTAGTCATACCTGGGGAGAAGGACAAGCAGACTGTCTCAATTATAATAATGATGGAGGCCAATATATGGCAGCTACGCCTAGCCAATATGCTTGGCCAGCGTTGCTAGGAAAAATGTTAGATAAAGAAGTTGTGAATTTAGGACGCCCTGGGTGTTCTAACAGATATATATCTCAGCAAATATTAAACACTGCTATACAAAAAAACGATATGGTAGTTGTACTATGGACTGAACACAATAGAAGCACAATATTTCCAACTGAAAGTATACAACTAGCAAAAGTAGCAACAAATATACACCCTACAAGAAATACCAAAGTGGCTAGAAACTATTATAAATGGATTCATAATCCGTATAATAGTTTTCTTGAATCATTAGAAGCTGTAAATTTAGCAAACTATGCCTTACAAAAACACCGTCATGTTTATAATTTTAAAGCTGATTTTGCTTCAGGCCGTAATATCGGCGCTCTTGATGATGCATATGAATATCCAAAATGGAATAAGGTAACTTTAATTAATCAGTCTTTACACTATGTAGATCTTGCACCTGACAATGATCATCCTGGACCAGAATCGCAAAAATTAATAGCTAGAGATATGCTAGAAAGAATTACTAATAATGATTAATATTGTTGTCACAAGTAAACCAGTTGACGGTTTATTCTATTACAGTTATGAATATTGTGATATGCTCAACAACGCAGGTTATCCTGCACAAGTTGTTGTTGTAACACATCGCAACTTCACTAAGGAAGATTATTTAAATTCAATTAAAAACAAATATATACACTGTCATAATATTCTTATCGACGATTATGTTCCAGCACTAAATGACACCACATTTATCATGGGGCGTAGTATGATGACACTTAGTTGGCAGAGTTTTAATGATTATACTGATGTACAAAAACGTATATTATATCGGTTATTTGATGGTAATGTTATTAGTGTGTATAGCGAAAATCACATTGAAGGATATCCTAAAGCAGTAGTCTTTTACAATCCTAAACAAATAGTAGATCTATGCGATACAGAAGTATATCCTAATGGTGTAGGAGCACACTTTGAAAAGACTATCAATTTTAGTATATACAAGCCCTACAAAGATAACATACAGTTTAAGCATTTATTTCTTGGTACAAACGACAAATATTATGCTAGTGTTGAAAAAGTTATTGACCAATATCCGGACCACGGTATCTTGACATATGATGCAAAGTATGTTAACATAGAGCATAACAATATATTTGTACCTGTAGAAAACCTTATGAGTATGTTTGAAACATATGTGTACACTAAAGAAACATTTGATCCTGCTCCTCGTATATTTCAAGAGTGCAAGTACTATGGTAAAGATGTAATTTATGAACGGAAAGATCCAGGAACAGACGGTGGAACTATATATTGGAAACGTGATTGTAAAGAACCTAATATACAGCCAATCGTAGATGCTTTAAAATCATTGACCCATAAATATAACAACTAGGAAGAAATTATGAAAATACAACCTAAATGTTTAGCATTTGGTACTAGAGATAATAAAGGCGCAGCATATACATCAGACGGATTTATGCTTCCTTGTTGTTGGTTAGACGATCCGCCAGTATATCGATATGTAAAAGAACACGGTCTTAAAGATGAAGAATTACTGCTAGGCAATAATAAAAATTTAGACGATATCTTTACATCAGATCAATGGGAAAACTTTTTTCAAACACTATTGAACAAACCTGAATGTGCTTCTTATATGTGTAAAAAGAAGTGTGGCATTGATATAGACAAGGACAAAGTACGAGAAGAAGAACGTAAAGAAGTAAGGGAGCAAGCAAATGGTGCGGATTACTGATGAGTATGTAAAAATGCAGAAAATATGTCGGCCTAATATTGATGCTTCTCATAGATGCATTTTTAGATGCCCGCAATGTATTAGGCAAAAAACATCTAGTCAAGAACAAATACGCAGATCGTTTGATTTAGAAGAAGAGCAGTTTAAGAAAATTTTTGATTACTACGATTACGGTATTACATTTTGCGGACAAATCTCTGATCCTATATATCATCCTAAGTTTTTAAACTTGTTAAAAATGTGTAACGGTGAAAGGAAAGCAGTGCGCATTGCTACTGTCGGAAGTGGCAAAAGTGATGCTTGGTGGGACGAAGCATATAGTTATGGGTTAGGTGAGAACGCTTGGTACTTTGGTGTAGACGGCATTGACGAAAAAAGTGAGTTATACCGTGTAGGTTCTAAATTTCAAGATGTATGGAAACGCATGAAGCAGGGCAGAGACCTTGGACATGTAATTGTATGGCAATTCATTATATTTGGTTATAACGAACATGAAGTTGATCGTGCTATTGAAATTGCAAAAGAAGAGAATTTTAGTTTGCTACTTATTAACACTAATAGAGGTTTTAATCCAGATAGTCCACTGTTAAGAAAGAATGTAGATTTTAAACTTACATCTCCAGATAAAAAACATACACAAGAACGAGTTAAAAAAGAATATTGGGGATATAAAGCCCAAACGTTAATTGATTGGCATAAGTTACCAAGAAAAAGAATGGAAGAAAAACTCAAGTGATAAATGTAGTTATTTTGAATCATTTTATTGGTTATCCTGCGCTTGAGGATGCCTGTTCGCATGCACTCCGGTATTCAAAATTATTAAACCTAATACAAGTAGTAGATGCAAAAAATACTATATTTTTATATAATGCAATAAAAACTGATAAAAAGTTTAAAGACATAATGGAAATTTCAAAAACTAATGGCAGTGAATGGTTAAAATTATCTGATAGTCAATCTATAGAGTCTGTATTACAAAATATTAAGAATAAATTTTCTATAGACATTACACAAGAAAATTCAACTATTATCTTGGGCGGAACTAATACAGCTGGATGTTTATTAAGAACTTCTAACTTTTCTGCAAAGCAATGGGCTAAGAAAGAATTTAATGTTAAATTTTGTTTGTCAATATGTACTGACTATGAGCTAGATGGTATCAATACTGTAGAAAAAAATCAAATAGCTGCCGCAATAATGTATCAGTTTATTAAAGAAAATAAGTTTACGGATTATATTGACGTAGTATACGATCCTATGGATTTAGTAAGATAGTAGGGAAAGATAAAAATGACAGCATACGATGCCTGGGATAGAGAGTACCAAGAAAATAAACAAGACTATTTAGAAGCGTTTGACCGTTTTATGAGTCAAATGAATTACGAAAATAATGAAGAATTTGAACGTAGTTTTGCTGAACGTGTTGGGCGTAAACATTGTGTTAGTGTAGCAAGTGCTACAGACGCACTGCACTTTGCACTGTTAGCACACGGTGTAGGTGCCGGTGACGAAGTATTAGTAACTGACTTTAGTTGGATTAGTAGTAGTGCATGTGCAAGTATGGTAGGTGCTACTCCTGTATTTTGTGATATTGATTTAGAATCATACCACATTAGCTTAGATAGTATCAAACGTATGTACAGCGACAAAGTTAAAGCAATCATTTATCCACACTTGTTTGGCAACATGACTGACACTACAGAAATACAACAGTTCTGTAAAGATAACAATATATTGTTTATTGAAGATGCGGCACAAAGTTTAGGCAGTAGTTTACACGGAGTACGAGCAGGTACTATTGGAGACTGTTCAGTGTACAGTTTTAACAGCAACAAAGTTATTGCTGGTATTAACGGCGGCGGAGTTGTACTTACAGATGATGAAGAAATTTCTCGTCGTGTAAAAGTAATTAGACGTCATGGTAAAGACAAAGACTTTAGTATGCTAGGATTTAATAGTCGTATGTATGTGCTAAACGCTGAAATTATTAATTTGCGACTAAGACATGCTGAACGTAACCAAGAACGTAGACAGCAAATAGCACAAAAATATAATACAGCATTCGGTGATTTGTCTATTGTAACACAACAAATGTCAAATGGACTTAATCATAACTACCATAAATATGTAGTACGGTTTAACGACAAAGAGACTAGAAAACGTGTAAAAACTGCTTTAAACGCCAGTATACACTACGAAACACCTTTGAGCTCAAATACTATGTACGACAGCTTAACCAGCAGGAGAGACGCTTGCACAGCGTCTAAGACGGCATCTAACACGGTTTTATCGTTACCTGTACATGCTTACCTTACAGATAACGAAGTAAATGATATTATTAATGTAGTGAAGGAAAACCTATGATAGAAGAATTATTTGGCAAGAGAAGACAGATACGAGCAAGATGGGATCAAAAAAGGTTACCTTCTAAAGAAACAATAAAAGATTTATTAAAACGGACAATGAAAATTGCTCCTTCAAAACAAAATTTATTTCCATTTAAGATTCATGCGTATGGTCCAGACGATTTAGAAGAAAGAAAAATTATAGGACAGATATGTGCTTTATTTAAAAC
>MDSX01087723.1_pt1 | contig 37329 bp, 37 predicted proteins | sample 811141 | NCBI WGS metagenome assembly MDSX01 (sample SAMN05326642, study PRJNA326480) | marine metagenome | isolation source: seawater | place: Atlantic Ocean: South East | collected 2010 | reverse complement strand
CGCATTAAGACTTAAATTAAAAAATCCATTGATCAGAATCGTTGTTAAAAATATTTTATAAGTTTTATTCATATCTTTATTTGTTTGACTTTAGCTTTTAAAGTATTTAATGTTTGCAGTGTAAACATAATAACTAAAATGTGTGCAGTGTCAACATTATAGCGTACTAAATAAAATGAAAAATTATCATCATGGAAATTTAAAAAAGGAGCTTATTGAAGCCGCTTGTTTTCTATGTGAAAGGGATGGTTATACTAAGCTAAGCATAAGAAGTTTAGCCAAAGAAAGTAATGTTTCACAAACTGCGCCTTACAGACATTTTAAAACAAAAGAATGTGTCTATGCAGCTGTTGCAGAGGAAGGCTTTAAAAAATTAGGAAAGGTTACCTATTTTGATCCATCAAAAAAAATCTCTAAGAAAAATTTAATCGAAAGTTGTGAAAAATATATTGCATTTGGTTTAAGAAATGCGCACACATATGACTTAATGTTTGGGACTGCAGTTGGTAAATTTTCAATGTATCCAGAGCTATTAGAAGCTGCAAATTCCTCTTATGCAAACTTAGTTACGAACATTTCGCGCTTGACAGGAGATGATACTGAAACTGTTTCTGCTAAATGTATTACTATTTGGTCTATTATTCATGGTCTAGTTGGTATTCTTAGAAAAGCAGAAATGGTTGGAGATGATCTTGATACTTCACAATTAGGTCCGATTTCTGTAGCTCAAGATGTAAGCAAAAATCTTATGCCTTATCTTGATAAAGTTATGTCAGGAATTATTGAGAACTAAGTATTTCAATATTAATCTTTTCTGAAATAATTGGATTTTTATGAGGTATATGTGCATAGTTCCCTACCAACAATTGAAGTGAATGCTTTCCTGGCTGAAGCTTTATAGTTGTCTCAGTTTGTCCTTTCCCAAAATGTATATAATTTTTAGAACTTGGTATCGGTCTATCTAAATTTGGCAATTCAGCATCTATTATTAAATGATGATGTCCAGAATCACATCCATTAATTCCTGCTGGAGCAATATTAAAATTTTTGATTCCAAAAACTAATTTTATTTCTGAAGTATCACTAACGTATCCATTTTTAGGACTTACGAAAAAAACTTCTGGTTGACCACTTTGACACTCATTATTTTCAGCAAACAAAATACTACTAAATAATAAAAAACTAATAAAATATAATTTATTCATAACTACCATCCACATAAGTAAGTGTATTTATAATATCACTATTCATTGATTCAATGACTTTAGCAATCACAACTGTATGGGTATGATATGGGACCATCTCATCAACTGTACAAAAAATATTTGCCTGGGCATTTTTTAAAAAAGGTATTCCTGAAGTATCCCATTCATCATTTTTAAATCTATCCCCCTCTTCTTGGAAGGAGCTACATAAATTAGATATTTCTTCCTGATTCTTATTAAGAAGATTAATACAAAATTTTGAATCTTTAACAATAGAATCATGAATTCCAGCTGTTTTATTAATACAAACAAGAAGACTAGGTGGATCAATAGAAACAGAGGTTACAGAGGAAACAGTAATAGCATTAAATTTATTATGAGCATCGATATTCGACATTACGCTTACAGAATAAACATAGCTTCTCATTGCTTTTCTAAAATTGTCTTGAAGTGTCATGGATGAATTATACTTAGTTTAATTATAAATATACTTACTAATTTAGTATAAATATGTAAGTTGATTTTAAAAAATTAAATGAAAAATAACATTAGAATTTCTGGAGGTTTGCTTAAGGGTAAAAAGATACCCTTTGATTTTAAAGAAACTTTAAGACCAACTTCAAACAAACTTAAAGAAATCATTTTTAATTGGCTACAGTTCGAGATACAAGATTGTATTTGTTTAGATTTATTCGCAGGAACTGGTTCTCTGGGTATAGAAGCTCTATCAAGAGAATCCCCCAAAGTAACTTTTATAGAATTGAATAAGAGAAACTATTCTGTGCTTTCAAAAAATATTCAATCACTTGGAGTAAAAGATAAATCAAGAGTATTCTTTAAAGATGCATTTGATTGGGTTAAAAAACAGGATTTATCTGAATTTGATCTAATTTTTTTAGATCCTCCATTTGATAAAGAATTTGAGTTAAAGATACTCAAATTGTTATTGCGGAAAGATGAAATGAAGCCATCCTGTAAAATTTATCTCGAATATAGTAAATTTACAGAAATTGAAATTCCTGATATTTATAAAATAATTAAAGAAAAGTCTGTCGGAGACGTTAAAGCATTATTACTTCAAAAAAAATGAAAATTAAAATAGCAACTCGAGAATCAGAACTTGCTTTGTTCCAAGCAAATTTTGTAGCTAAAAAAATTAATGAGCTAGATAAAAAGATACAAATTGAGCTGGTTCCAATGAAATCTGTAGGGGATCAAACGGAACAACCTCTTCATGAAATTGGTGGTAAAGGCTTGTTTATATCTAAGTTAGAATCTTCTTTAAGGAAAGGTGATTGTGATATTGCTGTTCATAGCCTAAAAGATGTTCCAGCAAAACTTGAAAAGGATTTCACTATTGCTGCAGTATTTGAAAGGGAGTCCTCGTCAGACATGCTTCTATCAAAAAAAGGTTTATCTATTCTAGATTTTCCTGTTGGTTCAGTAATTGGCTCTTCAAGCCCTAGAAGAAAAGCTCAAATTAAATATATAAGGCCTGACCTTGAAGTAATCCCTGTAAGAGGAAATATTGCTACAAGAATTAAAAAACTTAATGACAATCTTTTTGACGGGCTAGTCGTTGCTAAAGCTGCTATGAATAGATTAGAGCTAAATACAGATAAATGTTATGAATTTACAAATAAAGAAATGCTTCCATCAGCGTCTCAAGGATATGTAGCCGTTGAATGCTTAAGTTCAAATACAGAAATTATAAAAATATTAAATCAAATAAATAATAGTAAAGCGATGTCTCTTGCTAACGCAGAAAGACTTTTTGTTTCTTCGTTAAATGGATCATGTCTTTCACCTATTTCTGTCTTATGTTGTGAGACATTAAGCGGAATACAGATATCTGCTAGAGTTCTCTCTCAAGGAGGTGATGAGCAAATTTTTAGAGAGATACAGTCATCATATGAAAATATTCATGATGATATTATTTTATTAGCTGATGAATTTCTATCTAACGATGCACATAATATGATTTTAAGATAATGATAATTAATACTAGGCCGATCAGCCTTTCACAAAACATAATTACCTTGTGCCAAGATAAACAAATAAATTTGATTAATACTCATCTATCAGAAATAAATCAGATAATGCCTGAAGATATTGTTGATAATTGGGAGCTAAAACTGACTAATTTTCATACTTATGAAAACTTAATTTTTACAAGTCAGTCATCTGTAAAATATGGTCTAGAACTTCTTCGAAGTCGAATCGATATAAGTAAAATGAAAAAAAATGTTTTTTCAGTTGGACTTGCTACCAAGAAAATACTATCACATGAAAATATCTCTTCGATCTCTCCAGAAAATCAGTCATCAGAGGGTATATTGGATATATTAAATAGCAATTATTCTGGAAAGAGTCTTCTCTTTTGTGGAAAGAATTCTAATAATAACCTTCAAAATACTCTTAAAGAGAGAATTGATGAAATAGTATGTTATGAGCTTATTTTTAATAAAGATCAGTTAAATAAAATTCCAAACGGCTCTGCGATTGTTTTGATTTTCAACTTTCTTACACTTAAATTTATTTTAGATAACTTTAATTATAAATTTATAACAAATAAAGTGTTTATAGTTGCGTCTAAAAAGATTAAGGATAGGGCTGTCAAAAATATAAAAGCCATTAAAGATTTAGGAATTGAGATAGTTGTTTCTGAACAGCCTTCTGATGAATCAATGCTCCAAGTAGCAAAGAAATTTACTTAGTTTTCTTTCCATTTCCACTTTTCATGGATGTAAAGAATTCATCGTTTGTTTTATGAGATTTTAATCTGTCTATCAAGAATTGAATTGCTTGAGCATCTTCCATTTCATCAAGAATTTTTCTGAGAACCCACATTCTTTGAAGTTCATCTTCTGCTGTAAGAAGATCTTCTCTTCTTGTTCCAGACCTTCTGATATTAATTGCTGGATATATTCTTTTTTCAGCAATTTTCCTTTCTAAATGAATTTCCATGTTACCGGTACCTTTAAACTCTTCATAGATCACTTCATCCATCTTTGATCCAGTTTCAACAAGAGCTGTAGCTAAGATAGTTAGACTTCCACCCTCTTCTAAATTCCTTGCTGCACCAAAAAATCTTTTAGGTTTTTCTAAAGCATTAGAATCCACACCACCACTAAGAATTTTTCCAGAGGCTGGTTGAACAGAATTATAAGCTCTTCCCAGTCTAGTAATTGAGTCAAGTAAAATAACAACATCTTTCTTGTGTTCCACAAGACGTTTTGCTTTTTCAATAACCATATTTGCAACTTGAACATGTCTGGTTGGCGGCTCATCAAAAGTACTTGCAACAACCTCACCTTTTACTGTTCTCGACATTTCAGTAACCTCTTCAGGTCTTTCATCGATTAGAAGTACTATCAACTCAACTTCTGGATTGTTACTTTTGATTGAATGAGCAATACTTTGTAACATTAATGTTTTACCAGCTTTGGGTGGTGAAACAATTAGGCCACGCTGACCTTTTCCTATTGGTGCTATTAAATCAATTATACGTGATGATAAATCTTCATTTGATCCTGTACCTTGTTCAAGGATTAATCTTTCATTGGGAAATAAAGGTGTTAAGTTTTCAAAAAGAATCTTATTTTTTGTTTTTGATGGTTCTTCACCATTTATTGTGTCAACTTGGATTAGAGCAAAGTAACGTTCCTTATCCTTTGGGGTTCTAATTTTTCCAGCAACAGAGTCACCTTTTCTCAAACTAAATTTTCTTATTTGATTTGGTGACACGTATATATCGTCTTCACCAGCAACATAAGACCCTTCTGGAGATCTTAAGAAACCAAATCCATCATTAAGTATTTCAAGAACGCCACCACCATATATATCTATACCCTCAGATGCCTTATGTTTAAAGATTCTAAAAATTATTTCCTGTTTTTTGAGCCTACCAACATCTTCAAGGCCTAGGTCTTTAGCTATTTCTACTAATTCATTGATTGGTTTTATTTTAATTTCAGTAAGGTTCATGTATGAGTTTCCGTTCTATTTTTGTTTGAGGGGATTTTGATAATTGATGGCATATAGCCGAGATTTGAAAATGATAGTTCTTTTTAATTAAAGATGCAAAGTTTATGTCTTAAATTAAACTGTAGTACTAATAAACTCCTCTAGTTGTTGTTTGCTTAAAGCCCCTATTTCAACTCCAGCAGGCTCACCGTTTTTAAATATTATTAATGAAGGGATGGATCTAATTCCATACTTTGCAGCGATTTCACGATTAGAATCTACGTCCATTTTACAAACTTTTATTTTGCCTTGATTCTCAGAAGCAATTTCCTCAACAGTTGGAGACAATTGCTTACATGGTCCGCACCATTCTGCCCAAAAATCTACTAATACTGGCAGGTCTGAATTTAAAACATCATTAGTGAAATTTTCTTCATCTTGTATTTCTATAACGTTACTCATTTAAGTTTTATCTCCTTGGAAATTTCTTTAGCAGCGTATGTCAGAATCGCATCCGCTCCAGCTCTTTTGAAGCTTATTAATGATTCTAACATAACATCATTATCAAGCCACCCCTTATCTATTGCCAGTTTAAGCATGCTATATTCTCCACTAACTTGATAAGCAAAAGTAGGTATCTTAAACGTTTCTTTAATCAGCGATATGATATCTAAATATGGCATTCCAGGCTTCACCATAACTATATCAGCCCCTTCATTTATATCTAAGGCTACCTCATGTAATGCTTCATTTTTATTGTGAGATGACATCTGATATGAAGATTTAGAAGAGCTTCCAAGATTATTAGCCGAGCTGACTGCATCTCTAAATGGTCCATAGAATTTTGAATTATATTTTGCTGCATAGGAAAGTAGAATTGTATTTTTATAATCCGCATCTTCCAGTGCTTCTCTAATATTACCTATTCTTCCATCCATCATGTCTGAGGGAGCAAGAATATCTGCGCCGGCTTCTGCCAAAACTAAGGATTGTGATTTTAAAATGTCCAATGTTAAATCATTATCAACATATCCATTAACTAATAATCCATCATGACCATGATCTGTATAAGGATCGAGTGCTACGTCGGCAATAATTATTATCTCAGGGAATCTATCTTTAATTTTTCTTATAGAATTGCATATTAAATTGGATTTATTTGTAGCTTCTTTTCCAGAGCTATCTTTTTTTGTTTTATCAATTACTGGGAAAAGAGCTATTGATTTAATTCCTGTCTCTAAAACTTCTTCTATTTCTTTAAGAATTGAATCTTCACTGTATCTTGATATGCCAGGCATAGACTCAATTGCTTCGGTTCCAACTAATTTTTCTTTAACAAACAACGGTTGAATTAGGTCAGTTTGAGATAAACTGCTTTCTGCAATTAATTCAGCTATATTTGCGTTTGCTCTTAGTCTTCTGAGTCTTGTTTTGGGAAATTTTCTATCTATAAACATAATTTAATCTGTTACTGCGCCAAGACTTGCTGATTTTACGCTCTTTGCAAACTTTGCTAAAACTCCTTTCTTGGGTGGAGTTTTTGGATTCACCCATTTTGAAATTCTATTTGAAATCTCTTCATCAGAAACTTTCAATATTAATTGGTCTTGCTCTGCATCGATTAGTATAACGTCTCCATCTTCAACAACTGCTAATACACCACCATCTGCTGCTTCTGGTGTTATATGTCCAACAACAAAACCATGGGTTCCTCCAGAGAAACGTCCATCTGTAATGAAACCAACTTTGTCTCCAAGACCTTGACCCATAATTGCTGAAGTTGGTTTTAACATTTCTCTCATACCAGGACCTCCCTTGGGACCCTCATATCTAATAACAACAACGTCTCCAGCTTTAATAGTTTTAGATAAAATTGCTTCTACGCCATCTTCCTCAGAATCAAATACTTTAGCAGTACCCTCAAATGAGGTCCCTTCTTTGCCTGTAATTTTGGCAACGGCTCCGTCTTTTGCAAGATTGCCATATAAAATTCTTAAATGGCTATTAGCTTTAATGGGGTTATCAAAATCCATTATTATTTTTTGCTCTTTGTTATATGGCTTGATACTAGATAGGTTTTCAGCAAGTGTTTTGCCAGTTACAGTTAAGCAATCCCCATGCAATAAACCATTATCTAAAAGAGTTTTCATTAATGGTTGAATTCCACCATTAGCATTTAATTGAGACATATAATGAGAGCCAAAAGGTTTTAAGTCAGCCATCACAGGAGTTTTTTTTCCAACTCTTGTAAAATCGTCAAGATTTAGATCTACTCCAATTGAATGAGCCATTGCTAATAAATGAAGGACTGCATTTGTTGAGCCTCCTAAAGAAATTACAACTGTGATTGCATTTTCAAATGCTTTTTTAGTCATGATATCTGATGGCTTAATATCTCTTTCTAATAATTCCATGATTGCTAGTCCAGCTTTTTCACAATCGTTCTGCTTATCTTCAGAAATAGCATCTTGACTACTACTTCCTGGAAGACTCATCCCTAAAGCCTCAATTGCTGAGGCCATAGTATTGGCTGTGTACATTCCACCGCAGGAACCAGGACCTTTTACAGAAATTTTTTCAACATGAATCAATTCTGATTCTGGTAAATCTCCTTTAGAGAACTCACCAGTTTTTTCACAAACAGTAACATAGTCTGTATTTTCATCACTTGGTTGAATTGAACCGCCATATATAAATATTGAAGGTCTATCAAGTCTTGCCATCCCAATAATGCATCCAGGCATATTTTTATCACAGCCACCAATAGCTATTAAGCCATCATATCCCAAGCAACCAACAACAGTTTCTATTGAATCAGCAATAACCTCTCTGGAGACTAGTGAATATTTCATCCCTTGTGTTCCCATCGAGATTCCATCTGACACAGTAATTGTATTAAAAAGAACGCCTTTTCCACCAGATGAATCTACAGCCTCTTCTACCACTTCAGCAAGTTGATTAATATGCATATTGCAAGGGGTAACTTTAGCTCCAGTAGAGGCAACCCCAACAAATGGTTTGGTAAAGTCCTCAGAAGTAAAACCTACTCCTCTGAGCATAGACCTAGAGGCAGCCTGATTTGGACCGTCTACTAGTTCTTTTGAAAACTTTCTTGATGTCATTTTTTTATCATAATATTATTCGGATGCGTATCTTAACGCAGCCGAAAGCAATTTTTTAGTGTATTCTTCTTTTGGTTGATCAAATACCTCTTGGGAAAGTCCTGATTCAACAATTCTTCCGTCCTTCATTACAAATATAAAATCTGACATAGATCTGATAACCTTCAAATCATGACTTATGAAAAGATACGTCAAACCATATTCATTTTGAATGTCTTTGAGTAAATTAATAACCTGAATCTGAATTGATCTATCAAGAGCTGAAGTTGGTTCATCTAGAATCATGAAATCAGGATTCATTATTAACGATCTAGCTATAGCAATCCTTTGCCTTTGGCCCCCCGAGAATTCATGTGGGTATTTATTCTTTGCAGAAAACTCTATCCCAACATCAGATAGTACTTTATCTATTTTTTGCTCTTTTTCTTTTTTAGACAACTTAAAGTGAACTCCAAGACCTTCTCCAACTATTTCTCCAATAGTCATTCTTGGTGATAGAGATCCATAAGGATCTTGAAACACTATTTGAACATTTTTCTTTAATTCTTTATTTTCTTTTGAAGAGTTCAGATTTAAATTCTTACCTTTAAATATAATATCTCCCTCATACTTCACAAGATTAGCTATTGCTTTACCAAGGGTCGACTTTCCAGAACCAGACTCTCCAACTAATCCTATGGTTGTATTCTTAAATATTTTAAATGACACATCTTTTACAGCATGAAAAGAATTTTTCTTAAAGAAATTAGCTGATGGAATATTGTAAAAGACATTTAAATCTTTAATGTCTATAACTGGATATTCATCAATATATCCTTCAATTTTTGGCTGGGGTTCTGCGTCTAATAATTTTTTAGTGTATGGATGTGCTGGATTTTCAAAAACATTATTGGTATTTCCTTGCTCTACAATCTCTCCATCTTTCATAACACAGACTTTATCTGAGAATTCTTTAACTAAACCAAGATCATGAGTGATGAATAAAATAGACATTCCTAATTCACTTTTTAGTTTAGACATTAAGTCCAATATTTGGGCTTGAATAGTTACATCAAGAGCTGTAGTTGGCTCATCTGCAATTAATAGTTCAGGCTTATTTACCAGAGCAATTGCTATCATTATTCTTTGTCTTTGGCCTCCAGAAAGTTCATGAGGATAAGAATGAAACCTTCTCTCAACATCATCTATTTCTACAAGACTCATTAAGTCCATTGCTTCTTTGGTTGCTTCTTTTTTTGAAGAGCTCGAATGAAGAAGAATTGACTCTGTAATCTGATTACCAACTTTATGATATGGATTAAGCGATGTCATTGGTTCCTGAAAAACCATAGATACAATATTTCCTCTTATTGAAAGTAATTGTTCTTTTGGGGCATTAATGAGTTCATTATTATTAAATTTAATAGAAGAATCATTTGAATAAGTAGCTTGAGGTCTTGGTAGCAACTGAAGTATAGACATTGCGGTGACTGATTTCCCAGAGCCAGATTCTCCGACTAAAGCCATAGTTTGATTTTTTTCTATCTCAAAACTTATATTTTTTACTGCGCTAAAAGAACCATCTCTTGTAGCAAAATTTATACTCAAGTTATTAATTTCTAAAATTTTATTCATAATATTTTTTTATATTCTCTTAAAAAATCCTCAGTAGCCAATCTTGCTGCTTTCAATCTTGTCATTGAAGCAAACCCATGGAACATAGAAGGATAATGTAATTGTTTCACATTATTATCATTTTGATGCAATAAAAAGGCATATTCCTCAGCTTCGTCACATAGAGGATCAAAGCCAGCGGTAACTATTATAGTTGTAGGTACTCTTTTTTTTGAATCGAATTTTAGGAGATTAAATGTTGGGTCATCAATTTTTGATTCATTGTTACCAAACTTATCCCAAAACCAAACCATATTTTTTTTAGTTAAAAGATATCCTTCATATAAAACGCTATGGGACTCAGAGGAACATGATGGATCGCACATTGGATAAATAAGCATCTGACTATTTGGAATGCTCATATTATTCATAACCAAATGATGAACTAAGGAGGCAGCAAGATGAGCACCAGCACTGTCTCCACAAAATGAAATATCATTTGCGTTATACCCTTGCTCAATAATCCACTCATAAGCTTTTAAAGCGTCATGCAAGGCATTAGGATGTTTGTTTTCTGGTGAGAGCCTATATTCTAGAGAAAAAGTTTTTGTTTTTAGCTGATCAGATAAGAACGAAACCATAAGATCATGAGTTTCAATTGAACTCAAGACATAACCTCCTCCATGGAAATATAAGATAGCCTTATTTGATTCTAGTTTATTTGGAATATATTCACGAAGTAGTAATTTATTTTCTATGCAAATATTGTGATCTTTTTTTGCAACATCTTCTTTTGGTTTCAACGAAAGCCTGTACTGACTTCTCTTCTCATTAATTAAATCACGAGTTTCTTGTATATCGTTGTCAGATATTATTGATAGATCTTTTTTGGGAATTACATCCAAAATTACAGAGGATTGAAAATCAAATAAATGACCTCTTAGAGGATCTCTCCTTTTAAAATAAACTAATCTAAGAACCCAAATTGGGACATAGAAGAATATATTTAATAAAAACACCCTAAACATAAGAACTCACTTTAATATTTTATAACAATAATTTCTTTCTTTTAGTAGCTTTGAAGTTTATTCTTAGCAACCATATGAGAAAATCATTAATTATACTCTTATCATGTTTTTTATCCCTTGAATCTTTATCTGTTGATATTTTTAATCAAGAAAATACAGTTCTTCCAGCAGATCAGGCATTTGCCATAAAAAAAAGTTTAAATGATGAGAATATTGAAATTTCATGGATGATCAAAGATGGTTACTATATGTATTTGAACAGCATAAAAATTTTAAATGGGAGTAATGAAATTTCTTATAAAGTCTTAGAATCTAATCAATCCTTATATGAAGATGAATTCTTTGGTAAGACAACAATTCTAAAAAAGAATTTTGTTATTCTATCAAATATTCTAAATTCAATGGATGCTTCAAAAGTTACGATACAGTATCAAGGTTGCTCAGAAGCAGGTTTTTGTTATCCCGTACAAAAACAGTATCTTCTGTAATAATTTTACTAACTTCTTTTAAAATCTGTTAAAATCAACAAAAATGAATATTTTATTAATAAATGGTCCGAATCTAAACTTACTAGGCAAGAGGGAGACTTCTTTATACGGTGATATTTCTTTATCTGAGCTCGAAAATAATCTAAATTCAATAGCTAAAGATAATGGATGCATGCTCAAATCCATTCAAAGCAATGCTGAACATGAGATAATTGAGACCATACACCAAGCAATTGACCAAAACATAAAAGTTATTATTATTAATCCTGCTGCTTATACCCATACAAGTATTGCTATCAGAGATGCTCTTCTTGGGGTGAGTATTCCATTTTATGAGATTCATATATCTGATATTTATTCTAGAGAAGACTTTAGGAAATTCTCCTATTTCTCTGATATAGCCATAAAAGTTTATTGCGGACTCGGTATTAAAGGATATGAAATGGCCTTAATGGATGCAATATCAAATTACAAGGAGACTTAAATGGATATAAGAAAAATAAAAAAATTAATTGAAATGCTTCAAGAGTCTGATTTGAGAGAAATAGAGGTTAGCCAAGGAGATGAATCTGTCAGAATTTTAAGAGACAACAATTACTCTGAAAAAAATATTTCTGTGATAAATACTCCCGAACTAAAAAATATTAATGTAACTCCAGAAATTATTGAAGGTAACTTTATTACCTCTCCAATAGTAGGAACTTTTTATAGAAAGCCAAGTCCAGATAAAGATCCATTTATAAAAGTTGGTGATGTTATCGAAAAAGGCCAAGTTTTATGCATTATTGAGGCTATGAAAATGATGAATGAAATAAAATCAGATTCTGATGGAAAAATTATTTCAATAGATGTTGAAGATGGGCAGCCAGTAGAATTCGGTCAAAAAATTATAACAATTAATTAAGATGCCTTTTAAAGTTCTTATTGCAAATCGAGGAGAGATTGCGCTTCGAGCTATTAGAGCTTGTAAAGAATTAGATATCGCGACTGTATCTGTTTACTCTGAGGGAGATAAAGATCTTAAACATCTCAAATTTTCAGATGAAACAGTCTGTATTGGTCCTGCATCCCCAAGTGAAAGCTATTTAAATGTTCCTTCGATTCTTTCTGCAGCTGAACTTACAGAGGTAAATGCAATCTATCCAGGATATGGATTTTTAGCTGAAGATGCTGATTTTGCTGAAATGTGCCATAAAAGCGGTTTTAAATTTATAGGTCCTAATTTTGAAACGATCAGAAAAATGGGAGATAAGATAACTGCTAAGACTTTGGCAGATAGTGCAGGTATTCAGATAGTGCCTGGCTATAAAGATGATATACCTGAAGATCCAGAAGAGTTTAAAAAAATAGCAAGGGATATTGGATATCCTATTATGATAAAAGCAACTGCTGGAGGTGGTGGCAGAGGAATGAGGGTTGTTGATTCTGAGGAAAACCTTTTATCCCAAGCAGAAATAACAAAGCAAGAAGCTAAAAATGGCTTTGGTAATGAAAGAATTTATTTAGAAAAATTTATCAGGAATCCGAGACATATTGAAATACAAATTGTTGGCGATGGAAAGGGAGATGCTATCCATCTAGGTACAAGGGATTGCAGCATGCAAAGGAGGCATCAAAAAATTATAGAGGAAGCGCCAGCATTAAACTTAAACGAAGAGTCCTTAAAGAAAACTTTTAAAGCCTGTATTGAATTATGTAAAGATATTAAATACGAAGGTGTTGGGACAATAGAATTTTTATATGAGAATGGAGAGTTCTATTTTATTGAAATGAATACAAGAATACAGGTGGAACACCCTGTTACTGAGATGATTACTGGATTTGATCTAGTCAAAGCTCAGTTAAGGATTGCATTAGGTATGGATATAACACTAGATCAAAGTAAAATTATATTTAATGGACACTCATTAGAATGCAGAATTAATGCAGAAGATCCAGAAACTTTTCAACCATCACCTGGAACTATTACAAAAATGCATACAGCTGGTGGCTTTGGAATAAGATATGATTCTCATATATATGGTGGGTATAAGGTTCCTCCTTACTATGACTCTCTATTGGCAAAAATAATCACGCAAGCTAACACCAGAAAGTCAGCAATAAAAAGAATGTTAAGTGCTCTTGATGAATTTTTTGTTGAGGGTATTATGACGAATCATTCACTACATCAGAAGATATTGCATGATAAAACCTTTGTTGAAAACAAACATAATATAAATTATCTAGAAAATGAGTTCTTAAAAAAATGAATCCTGAATACAAACCACAAGATATTGAAAAAGCTATCCAAGAAGACTGGATAAAAGAAGAAAGGTTTAAGGCGACTCCAGATAACAGAGAAAAATTTTATTGCTTGTCTATGTTTCCTTACCCGTCAGGAAAGCTTCATATGGGTCATGTAAGAAACTATACGATTGGAGATGTTATATCTCGATATAAAAGAATGAGAAACTTTAATGTATTCCAACCAATGGGGTGGGATGCATTTGGATTACCTGCAGAAAATGCTGCTATTGCCAATAAAGTTAGTCCTAAAGATTGGACAAATCAAAATATTGATCATATGAAAAAACAGCTTATTTCATTAGGCCTTGGTTATGATTGGTCGAAAGAATTAAGAACTTGTGAGCCAAGCTATTACAAATGGGAACAGTTAATCTTTAAGAAATTTTATGACAAGGGTTTAGTATATAAAAAGAAGTCATTAGTTAACTGGGATCCTGTTGATGAAACTGTTCTTGCAAATGAACAAGTAATTGATGGAAAAGGCTGGAGATCAGGTGCTCAAATAGAGATAAAAGAAATTGATCAATGGTTTATAAAAATAACAGATTATGCTGATGAATTACTTAGCTCTCTTGATGAAGTAGATTGGCCTGAGAATGTAAAAACAATGCAGAAAAATTGGATTGGAAAATCTAATGGTGCAGAAATAAAATATCGATTAGATAATACAGATAACTTTTTAACAACATTCTCTACAAGGCCAGATACTATCTTTGGAGTTTCGTTTTTAGCTATTTCTCCAAATCACTCAATATCTTTAGATTTAGGAAAAAATGATGATTCAGTTAAGTCGTTTTTAGATAAATGTAAGGTAGCTAGTGCAGCTGAAGCCGATATGGCTAAGGCTGAAAAACTTGGTATATATACTGGAATGGATGCTATACACCCTCTAACTGGAAAGAAAATACCAGTGTGGATTGGTAACTTTGTTTTACTAGACTATGGCACTGGTGTTGTTATGGGAGTTCCTGGACATGATCAAAGAGATTTTGAGTTTGCTACTAAATATAATTTAGAAATAAACCAAGTTATTTCATCTGATGCCAGTGAGCTGCCATTAGTTCAAAAAGGAGTACTAATAAACTCTGATAAATTTAATGGGATGTCATCTGAACATGCATCTCAGGAAATTGTTAAAGAATTAAAAATTAAAAATCTTGGCGAAGAGCTTATTCAATTTAGATTGAGAGATTGGGGTGTTAGCAGGCAAAGGTATTGGGGTTGTCCAATTCCAGTTATATATGAAAATGGTGAACCCAAAGTAATAGATGAAAAAGATATGCCTGTTGTATTACCCGATTTACCAAAAGACTCCCCTCCAATTCCCTTGAGTCAGAATAAAGAATTTTATAATATTTCAGATAATCTTCAGAGAGAAACAGATACGTTTGATACTTTTATGGATTCTTCATGGTATTACGCAAGATTTACTTCTTCAGATAATGATGAAGATATTTTTGATGAGAACTCTAAATATTGGCTACCTGTTGATTTGTATATTGGTGGTATTGAGCATGCAATTTTACATTTATTATATTCAAGGTTCTTTCATAAAGCTCTTAGAGACATGGATATGGTTGAGGGCAATGAGCCTTTTAAGAAACTTCTCACTCAAGGTATGGTCTTAAAAGATGGTGCAAAAATGTCAAAATCTAAAGGTAATACTGTTGATCCTCAGTCCTATATTGAGAAGTATGGTGCTGATACAGTTCGACTCTATATGATGTTCACATCACCGCCAGAACAAAGTCTTGAATGGTCAGAAAACTCTGTTGAGGGTGCTTCAAGGTTCATTAAAAAAGTATGGAATCTTGTTAATGGTAGAAAATTTGAAGATATAAAAGAACCCTCGGGCTTGACTCAGGAAGAAATAGCTCTAAGAAGAAAAGCGCATGCAACATTAAAAAAAGTAACAAGTGATTTTGAATCGAGATATTCTTTTAATACTGCCATAGCAGCAATTATGGAGTTACTTAATTTTATTCCTGATACTTTTAAAAATGTTGATGCTACAGAAGAAAATAAGTTTTGTTTAAATGAATCAATAATAATTATATTAAAAACACTCAATCCTATTGCTCCTCACATATCAGAATATCTATGGAAAAGTTTTTATGGAGATTTTTCAAGTGAACTAATTGAATCATCATGGCCAGAAGTTAAAGAGCATCTTTTAGAAATATCAGAATTTGAACTGGTTGTTCAAATCAATGGAAAACTTAGAGGTAAAATTTTAGTTAGTAAAGATACAGAACAAACTGAAATAGAAGAAATTGCAAAAAATATTGAGAATGTTGCCACCAACCTTAAAAATACAAATATTAGAAAAGTCATATATATAAAAGAAAAAATTATTAATTTTGTTGTTTAAATAGAACCTAGTTTAATTAAGCTTTGATATATCTTCCCGAGATGGTTACTATAAATTTATGTTTAAATGCTCGAACATTATTACTATTTTTTTTCTACTATCGTTAGTGAGTTGTAATTATAATCAGGTTTCTTTTGAATCAAATGTAAATGATTCTGTCAGCTTTAATTTTGATAACTCTATTCCACCTATTTTCAGAAATAAGGTAAATTCATTTTTTCAAACAGATAACCTTTCAGAAAATATTAATGCTTCATTAAAAGATTACACATTAAAAAAATATGATGTTGTTGGTGGTAATGCTCTTCGTGCCTTAGAAGGAGAACTAACATTACTAGTAAAGTTAATAATTAGTAAAGACAGTAAGACTATAAATAAAAATATTAATATTGTGAAAAGATACAAATCAAACGAATTAAATCCGTTTGCACAAGAAGAAATGATAAGAAATTTAGAAATAGAAATGCATAAAGATATTATTGATCAAATTATTATAGAGGTTGGTCTTTTTGAAATGTGAGGCGTTAGCAATTACTAAATATTTGAGCAAGTCCCCAAATATTTTCTTTATTTATGGATCAGAAATTGTTCTCAGAAATAATTCAAAAGATATTCTCAAAAATCATTTACGAGAATTGGGTTTTTCTGAAAAAAGAATTATTACTAAAGATCAATTTGATCGAATTGAGCAGATAATAATAGAAAATGCGAGTGGCTCGCTCTTTGGTTCAAAAACATTAATTGAAATTCATCACGATCAAGGAAGAATCCCAGATCAAATCACAAAAATTTTTCAGATAGCCAATATTGAAAAGATGAACAATATTGCAATCATAATAACTTCACATAACGAAAAATTAAATTACTCCACTAAGTGGGTAAAGCAAATGGATGAAAATTCATTAATTGTTGAGTGCAAAAAACTGAAATCATTTGAAGAAAAAATATGGCTCAAGAAAGAATTATCTTTTGTCTCAGAAAAAGATAGATCAACCCTGCTGCAGCATATTTATGAAATGAATCTTGGCAACTTAGTTGCTCAGCAAAATGAGATTCAAATTCTAAGATTAGTTTATAAGGATGGGATGGATATGACTAATATATTCTCTGCAGATTCTGCAGAATTTGTGCCATTTGAATTAGAAGACATGATTATTTCAAAGAATACTAAACATGCTTTGAGGATAGTTCATTCAATAAAAACCTCTGAGGGTCATTATGCTCCCTTGCTTGTTTGGATTATAGGAAAGATAGTCAATAGCTCATCAAATGCTAGACAAAACAAAAATCCTAGAAGCAGTTTGGAGAGATCAGGAGTTTGGGGTAATAAAATTACTGAGTATATGAATTTTATTAAAATACATCCTCTACAAAAATTAATTCGTCTTCAAAAAGATGTATTTGAACTTGATCTTGCAAGCAAAGGTTTATCAAAAAAAGATTTTTGGAATGAATTAGATAATATAGTTATAGAATTAACTGCTAGCTAAAAAATTTATTATCAAAAATATCTTTGCATTTAAGAAAAATAGGATCATTAATATTTAAATTAGAATCTAAATTAACTATTTCAGAAATTGCTGCTAGTCCTTTTGTTGAACTTGTTAACCATGCAGAAGATGCCTTTGATAAGTCTGCTAGGGTGTATTCATCCTCGATTACCTTTATTTGAGATTTTTTTAATTCTTTAATTAATAAAGATCTCGTAATTCCAGGAAGTATATTATTTGAAAGTGCGGGTGTACAAATTTTATTACCTACAGAAAAAAATAAATTGGAGGCTCCAGCTTCGGTCAAGATATTGTCTCTATGCATAATAACTTCTTTACACCCTTCTTTTTGTGCAGAGTTCATGCTCATAATATTGCCCAAAAGTGATGTAGATTTAATATCACATCTACCCCATCTTTGATCCTTACATGCCATTACCTTTATTGGTTGTGTGTTAAATGAGAATGGTAAAACATAACCAAATGTTTCAGTTTCGAGTGAATTAGAATATAGATGGGAACGAATTAAATCCACTCCTCTTGTTACTTGATAGTAGACATAGCCATTTTTTGAATTACAGGATTTGATAAGTTTATTAATTTCATCAGCAGCATTTTTAATATCAATATCTATAGATAAAGACTTAGAACTATTTTTTAATCTTTCGATATGATCTTCGTAAGCAATTGCTTTGGAATTGAAGAATGGCACAACTTCATAAACGCTATCAGAAAAAGTATATGCTCTAGAAAATGGTGATATTTTAATATTTTCTAAAGCATCAAAACTGCCATTGAAAACAGCCTTAATTTTCTCCATTTTACGCCATTCCAAACAAGCCAAATACCCAAAGTACGAACTTAGACCATAATCTTCCAAAGAACCCTTTTGCTTCAACTTCTTTAAGCGCTACCAGGTCTTTTATTAAAATAACTTTCTCATTGCTTGTTATTTCAAGAGTCCCAATCTTTTGACCTAGCTTTATAGGTGCTTGAATATTATTTTTAAATTTATAGCTAATATTTAAGTTTTTAAAACTTGTTCTAGGTATGGTTATGGATACATCCTCAAGAACACCAAGTCCTAGAGTGTCTTCTTGTCCGCCCCAAATTGTAATTCTCTCATATTCTTCATTAGCATTTAATACTTGTTGAGTAGCGTAAAATCTAAATCCATATTCGAGAAGTCTTTGAGTTGATAGAAAGCGGTCGTTATCCGACTTACTGCCAGCAACTACAGTGATAAGCCTCATATCACCTCTTTTCGCCGAACCAACTAAACAAAAACCCGCTGCTTCCGTATGACCTGTTTTCACACCGTCAGATGATTCATCTCTCCATAAAAGCTTATTTCTATTTAACTGTTTGATATTATTAAAGGTGAATTGTCTATCTTTATATAGAGCATATTCTTCAGGAAATTTTTTAATAAAATTTGAAGTCAAAATAGATAGATCTTTTGCAGAAGAAAAATGATTATCATCTGGGAGACCGGTTGAATTTTGAAAAATAGTATTATCCATTCCTAGTGAAGCAGCATAAGAATTCATTAAGTCAACAAATCCTCTTTCTGTTCCTCCGGTATATTCAGCAATAGCGACCGAGGCATCATTACCAGACTGAATAATAATTCCCTTTAAGAGATCTGAGACCTTAATCTTCTTGCCCGCCTCGATAAACATTTTAGAACCTTCCATGCGCCAAGCTTTTTCACTTATTAATACTTCGTCATCAAGAGAAATTAAGTCATTTGCAATTTGGTCAGCTACAACATAACCAGTCATTATTTTTGTCATGCTTGCAGGCTCAATCTGGGATTCAGAATTAAATTCTGCGATAACTGTATTGGTATTAGGTTCAATTAAGATGTAGCTCTTTAGATCTAGCTCCGGTGAATCTGGTACAAAACTCTGAGATTGAACAAATATTGAGGTTGATAATAGTGTGAATAATAATTTTTTCATTTTTTTAACTCTTCTGATAAGTAGTAAACGGCCATTGCATATACATCACTAATATTATACTTAGCAATAGCTCTAAAGTTGTCATCGCCAATGAAAAAAAGATCTTTTCCATCTTCATTAAATGTTAAAGGTATGAACCTTGTTAGAGATTCATGTGGTTTGTAAAATTTTCTCACATTATTTGGATATGCTTTCGTAACGATTTTTCCATTTCTCTTCCATCCATGCACATAAAGATAATTTGCAATACTGCCAATTGCATCGTCAACAGAATTAAATAAATCAACGTAGCCATCTCCATCAAAATCTACAGCATATGCTCGATAGCTAGAAGATATAAATTGCGCATATCCCATTGCACCAGCATATGAGCCTTTTGTAGTTTTAATATCTAAATTATTTTCTCTTGTTAAGAGAAAGAACTCTATAAGCTCTCTTCTAAAAAAATTAGATCTTCTAGGATCATCAAATCCTAAAGTAGTAAGGCTATCTAAAACTCTATACCCACCTTTATTACTCCCATAATTAGTCTCTACTCCTAAAATAGCAGTAATTATTTCCCTAGGAACTCCAAATTCTTTTTCAGCTCTTTTCAGCGTTTTAATATTTTTTTCAATAAATTTTTTACCTTCTTCCACTCTTTTTGTTTTTATAAAAATAGCTCTATATTCATCCCATGTTTTTGTCTTTTCTGCAGGATTAGCAACTGATTGAAGCATCTCATCACGCTTTTTAGCATTTTTTAATATCGCTGTAACATAAGACTTTTCAAAGCCATGTTTTGTAACAAGCTCATCGATTACCATTTGACTATCTTTGTGATTCGAATAGTCGGCAGTAATTGAAAGAGAAAATATTAAGCTTATAAATATAATTTTTTTCATCGTTGCATAAGTTTTTTGTGTGTTGCCATGGATATTATTATCCCAAAAGCTATATAGAATGATAGCAAAGATGAGCCCCCTTTGCTGATAAATGGAAGTGGCATACCTACTACAGGAATTATTCCAACAACCATCGCAAGATTGATAAATAATGTTGAGGCAAAAATTAGACTTAAGCCTCCAATGGTTAATCTACAAAATCTATCCCTAGCATTAAACGCTAAATACAAACATCTTAGTAGTATAAAGAGGAAAACAGATAACAAAATGCAAACCCCAACAAAACCGAATTCTTCAGCAATAACAGCAAAAATGAAGTCTGTTTCAGTTTCAGGAAGAAAGTCCAAGTGAGCCTGAGAACCTTCTTGAAAACCTTTACCATTAATTCCTCCAGAACCTATAGCAATTTTAGATTGAGTGATGTTCCAACCAGTTCCATAAGGGTCTGCAGTTGGGTTAAATAAAGTTTCAATTCTTTGTCTTTGAAATGGCTGTAAAAAATTATTCCATAAAAAAGGAAGGGAAATAAGAAATAGCCCAAATGCAGCCCCGATAAATTTCCAGCTAAGTCCTGCTAGAAATAAAATATAAATACCCGCCATAAAAACTACAAGACTAGTGCCTAGATCTGGCTGATTGGCAACTAAAATAAAAATAAGCATTATTAAAGCCAGTGTTATAAATGTATGTTTTGGGCTTATAGGTAAAGGCTTATCATATAAATAAGATGCAAGAAAGATAGGAAGAGATATCTTAATTATTTCTGAAGTTTGCAAAGTAAAAAAACCCAAATTTAACCACCTTTGCGCACCATTTATCTCTTTGCCAAATATCATGGTTGCGAAGATTAGTAAAAGAGAAAGGATTAAAAATATACCTGAAAAGGTATTGTAAAAATTAGGGTCAGGTTGGCTTAAAATAAACATTAAAAATAAACCAAATCCGACAAAAATAGATTGCTTCAATATAGTATTTAAATCTCCTTGAGAGGCGCTGTATAAAAAAAATAATCCCATAATCGATAAAAGAGTAATCGAAATAAACAAGTACTGATCAAAATAAATACTAAATGTTCTAAAGTTTAATTTTTTTTTCATTTTTCAATTAGCTCATTCAGAACTGCTATAGCTACTGGCCCAGCAACTGAACCACCACTCTCGCCATTTTCAATTACGACGCTTACAGCGTATTTTGGATTAGGCATCGGACCAAAAGCAATTATTATTGCATGATCTCTATTTCCTATATTTTTTCTAACAAGCTTATAATCCTCTTTAGTTTCTGTACTAACAAGCTCAACAGTACCTGACTTAGCTGCAACAGTATAAGACTTTAGCGACTTTAACCTCCTAGCAGTACCTTTGTTTCCATCTATTACATTAATCATGCTTCCATGAATTTTCTCCCAATCTAGATTAGTAATATTTGATCCTGAAAATGAAGTCTGGCTTTCTTGTTTGCTATTTTGAATAAAAGAAAGTTCTGATAGATTTCCTTTATTAGCTAAAAAAGCTGAATAATAAACAAGTTGCATTGGTGTAGCGCTCATATAACCTTGACCTACACCAAGGTTAACAGTGTCTCCTTTAAACCACCCAAAATTAAGGTTATTCATTTTCCATTCTGGAGTTGGAAGCAGTCCTTTATCAGGATTGAAGCAATCAGAACAAACATTCCTTCCAAATCCAAATTCAGACAAATGATAGATTAACTTGTCAATATCAGAGTTGTAGGCCAAAGAGAAAAAGAAAGTATTAGAGCTCTCTATAATTGCATTATTTAAATCTATATTTCCATGCCCTCCCTTTTTCCACCCTCTATAAACCCTTTGATCTTCAGGCAAAATAAAATAACCAGGATCATCAATTGTAGATTCCCAGTCTATAAGTTTTTCTTGAAGTCCAAATAATGCTATTGCTGGCTTAATTGTTGATGCAGGAGAGTATCTTCCCTGAGAGCTTCTATCAAAGAAAGGTTTATTGTCATCGTCCAAAAGAGCTTTAAAATTTTTAGATGACATTCCATTTGCTAAGTCGTTTACAGAAAAAGTGGGAGTACTTAAGTAAGTAACTATTGCCCCTGTTTCAATTTCTACTGCGACAACTGAACCCCTTCTATTGTCCATCTGTTCAAATGCTGTTTTCTGAGAATCTAGATCTAATGCAGTATATAAATTTGAACCGTTTATTGGTTTAACGTAATCCAGTTCTTTCAGAAACCTTCCAGAGGCGTCAACTTCATATGATTTTTTACCAAAATAACCTCTTAAAGATTCATCATATATATTTTCTATACCGGTCTTACCGGAAAGAAAACCATTTGAGTATCTAAAAATAGTTTCTACTTGTTTTAAGTTTTGATTTGATAGGACTTCAGTTAGTTGATCATCACTTAACCCTCCAACATAACCTATGGCATGGGAAAATAAGTGAGGATATTTATTCTCTCGGCTGTATCTGACATCAATAAATGCATTTGGGTATTTAAAATTTCTTACTTCAAACTTAGCAATCTCTTCTTTAGAAAGATTCCTTTTTACTGTGAGCTCTCTATTGTAGTCAGCCTTATTTTTAAAATTCTCGTTAACATATTCAAGATCTTTTTCATCTAAGTCTATTATTACTGATATTTCTTTAATGAAATTTTCAAGGCTACTAATTTTCCATGGTTTTATGATTAGGTTATAGGTAGGAACATTATTCACAAGAATGTTTCCATCTCTATCAAAGATAATTCCTCTTGCTGGTTGAACCAACACATCTCTAGTTCTATTTTTTAAAGAAGCTAATTCATAGTCTGTATAACTAGATACTTGAAGTGAATAAGTTCTAAATAAAAGAAATGTAAATAAAAAAATAAAGAAAATATAAATAACTACTAATCTTGAAAAGAAGCTTCTCTTTTCAGTTGATCTTTCTTCAATATTTATCATTTATGGTAAGGCGCATTATTAATTATAGAAAATGCTCTATATATTTGCTCTATTAAAATTATTCTAAAAAGCCTGTGTGGGAAAGTGAAATAAGATGCAGAAAATACCTTATCTGATCTATCAATAATACTTTTTGATAGTCCAAATGAGCCTCCTATTACAAAACAAATTTTGAGATTATTAAGCATAGATTCTGAAAAGAATTCACTAAATTTAATACTATCTAACAATTCTCCCTTTGAGTCCCAAGAGACGATAAAGTGATCTGAGGGTATTTTAGATAAAATCATTTCTGATTCTATTTTTAGAACTTCCTCATTTGATCTTTTTGGATGTTGCTGCCCTTTTATTTCAATGAATTTTAAGGAAGTATTTTTAGGAAATTGTTTAGAATAATAATCTATGCCTGAAGATTCCCATGAAGTTAATTTACTCCCAACACTAATAATACTTAAGACCATTTAGCCAGAAGTATTAAGGAGAGTATTTTCTCCCCAAAGGCCCTCTAAGTCATAAAATTCTCTAATATCGCTTTTCATTATATTAATAACTATCTCGCCGCAATCAACAAGAACCCATCCTGACTCAACTTTACCTTCGACTCCCAATACAGTCATCTTATTACCTTTGATTGATTCAACAAGCTTCTCAGAAAGAGATTTTGCATGTCTGTTTGAACTTGCTGTGGCAATTATTATAAAATCTGCGAACGATGATATACCCTTAATATCAAGCGATAAAACGTCTACAGCTTTATTATCGCTTAGAGTTTCTGTACAAATATCTTTAAGATTTTTTTTAGGCAAAATTTACTTATTAATTAAGGTTTTTAATCAACTAAAAATTACTTTTTAGTAATTGCTATACTAAATCATTATTTAATAAAAAGGTAAGTAATTTTGGAAATATACACCCTAAATACTTTTTTAGATCTCTTACTGGTTTATAAGAATTTAATATTATGGATTGGTTCTATTTCTCTGTTTATTTTTGTATTTAGCTTAATTAGTCTTAAATGGCTTGTTGTTTTAATTCCTGTTGATTATTTCTTAATTAAAAAAAAATCTAAATTTAAATCTAATAATCCTTATCTATGGTACTTGATTGTAGTTTTCAAAAATATTATCGGATATTCATTAATACTTGGTGGAATAATGATGCTTGTTCTACCTGGACAGGGGGTTTTTACAATTATTATTGGCTTAATGCTCAGTAATTATCCAGGTAAATACGTTATTGAAAAGAAATTTATTGCCATTCCTGCTATTTTAAAATCAATTAACTGGTTAAGAGCAAAATCAAATGCTCCTCCTCTAAAGATAAATTAAAAATTCTAGCTTGTTGATATTTTCTCTATGTACTTAGATAAAATTGTCATTCTTTGAGATGCATCAAAAGCTTCAAGCAAAGTTTGTTTTTCAGATGATGTTAGTGGAATTAACCCTGCCAAATGATACACCACTGAATCAGCCGAACTAAAATCAACTTTTATAGGAAGGTCGCTAATTCTTGGATGCTTCATAAGCTGAGAAAGGATATTTATAATTTCAGGATGTTCTGCTAATAGAGCTTGGTCATCAACCTCAGGATCTACATCTAGTATGACATCTGCAATATGAAGGCCATCCTCTAGCTGCAAGATATTACTTATTATTACTTTGTTTTCAGATTTTACAGTTATACCAAGCAACCCATTTGGTAAATTATTAAAGTCAATAATTTCTACATATGAACCTTTTTTTGATATCTCATAGTCAGATCCATCTATTTTTGACTGGAAAGCAATCACAAAACCATGGCCGTCAGACATACATGACTTAACCATGCTTATGTATTTGGGTTCAAAGATTTGAAGGGATTGTATGCTTCCAGGAAGCGCAACAAGGCTTAAAGGAAATACAGGTAAATTATTTTTTTTCAAGGTAAGTAGTTATTGGATTAAGTATTTTACTGCTATCTCTATTAGTCATTAATAAAATAACATCATAATCTTGTGCAGCTATTTTTGCACTCTCAACGAAATCATCTATATTTTTTGAAGTGCTTATTTCTTTCTTTTCGGATAAAACGTTTTGATGATCTAACCATATGACATGATCTAACGACCTTGCAGAGTCTACTAAAGATAAACCATGAGAGCCTCCAGACATTGTATTAGAGCCTAGCTCAACCAATCCAAGTATTTTTTTAGATGGAAACTGACTTCTAATGGCATCAGAAGAAAATTCAATTGCAGTTGGGTGATGAGCAAAATCATCATATATTTGGATGCCTGCAAATTTACCTCTATTTTCTAATCTTCTTTTTACACCTTCAAAAGTTTCTAATGATTCTAATGAGTCTTCTATTGATATTCCGTTAGCCTCAGCTGCGAGGATAGCAGAAATATAATTCTTAAAATTATGCTCTCCTATTAAAGGTAAATTATTTAACGAAAAAGTATTATCTTTATTTGTTAGCTCTCTGGAATGGAAATTAATTTTAATATCATTTCCATTTATTGAAATTAAATTACACCAAACCCCCATTTTAATAACTTCATTCGAATTTTTATCATCCTCAAAAAAAATAACATTGCCAGACGAAGAGATGATTTTCATTAAATGATGGAATTGCCTCTTAATATCATTCAAATCATGGAAAATATCTGCATGATCAAATTCAATATTATTAACAACTACTGTTGAAGGAGAGTAGTGTATAAATTTTGATCTTTTATCAAAGAAAGCAGAATCATACTCATCAGCCTCTATAACAAATATTTTATTAGTACCAAGTGAAGCAGACCCTTTGAAGTTATTAGAGATTCCTCCCACAAGAAAACCAATATCTTTGCCTTGATGAAGAAATATATGTGCAAGCATATAAGATGTAGTTGTCTTTCCATGAGTTCCTGAGACTGCTAAGACTTTTCTAGTCTTAAGTATTTCTCCAAGCATTTCGGGTCCAGATTTAAACGGTAAGTTATTATTTAAGATATATTCAACGCACTCATTTCCTCTCGATAGAGCATTACCAATAACATATAAGTCAGCCTCTGGAAGTGATTCAGATGAATACCCTTTTATCATTTGAACATCAAGATTTTCTAAATGATTAGACATTGGTGGATAAAATTGAATGTCTGAACCTGAAATTAAGTGGCCAGATTCTTTTAAAATCTGAGCAAGTCCACCCATAAAGGTTCCACAAATACCCAAGATATGTATTCTCATATTAGTTATAATACGTTACCTATTTTTATTTCAACACTATAGAGAGAGAAAAAATGAAAAAAAATGCTTTTTATGCTCAGTCTGGTGGTGTGACCTCGGTCATTAATGCTACTGCTGGAGCTTTAATACTTGAAGCAAAGAAACACAAAGAGATAGGTAAAGTTTTTGCTGGAAAAAATGGAATTCTTGGGGCTTTAAGAGAGGAGCTAATAGATACATCTAAGGAATCTATTTCATCAATAGAGTCATTAAAGTTTAGACCAGGAGGAGCTTTTGGCTCATGCAGGTTTAAGTTGAAAGATTTAGAGTCGAGTGAAAAGGAATATAAAAGACTAATAGAAGTTTTTAAGGCGCACAACATAGCTTATTTCTTTTATAACGGTGGGAATGACTCAGCAGATACTGCATTTAAAGTTTCTCAAATAAGTAAAAAATTAAATTATCCAATCAATTGCATTGCTATACCTAAAACTGTAGATAATGATTTGGCCTTAACTGACTGTTGTCCTGGGTTTGGATCTGCAGCAAAGTACATTGCAACATCCACTTTAGAGGCTTCTTTAGATGTTCAATCAATGTCAGAAACTTCTACTAAGGTCTTCATATTAGAGGTTATGGGCAGACACGCAGGCTGGATGGCAGCTTCTTCAGCTTTGGCTAGATCTGAAAAAGGTGATGCACCTCATATCATTCTTTTACCAGAAATTACTTTTAATCAAAAAAATTTCCTTTTAACTGTTAAAAAAATTGTTAAGAAAAATGGTTTTTGTGTGGTTGTGGTGTCTGAAGGAGTTAAAAATAGTAAGGGTAAATTTTTATCTGAATCATCAACAAAAGATGCTTTTGGTCATGCTCAACTAGGTGGCGTTGCTCCATATTTAGCAAAATTAGTATCAGAAAAATTAAAATTAAAGAACCATTGGGCCGTTTCTGATTACCTACAGAGAAGCGCCAGGCATATTGCTTCTAAAACAGATCTTAATCACGCTGAAGCGGTTGGAGTCTATGCAGTTAAGTATGCTGTTCAGGGAATGAATGGAGTTATGCCTATTATTGTTCGTGGAAAAGGTAAAAAATATTCTTGGAAAATAGAACCTGCTTTCTTATCTAAAATAGCTAATTTAGAAAAGAAACTCCCTAAGGCATTTATTGGAAAAAATGGAATGGATGTCACATCAAAAGCAATCAATTATTTAAGTCCTTTAATAGAAGGTGAATCATTTCCACACTTTAAAAAAGGTATTCCTGAAATTAAGAAACTAAAATTAATAGAAGTTAAGAAGAAATTACCTTTATGGCGCTGAATAAGATTTAATATTAAGGATTTCAATAATTTCTGAAACCTCTTCCTTGAGAATGCGTTTGTCTTCTTCATTAAGAAATGAACCAACTTCTACGTCTTCTCCTTTTGATCGAAAACTTAATTGAAGAATTTCATTAACATCTTTTTTTACTTGGAATGAGGTAAAAGTTCTGAATTCCTCCCAGCGATAGTCTGCCTGACTCTTGCCTTTTTCAATAGTTACAAGCTCTTGCGAAATGAATATCTTTTCTCTTTTACTGCTCCATTGAAAGCTTATATAAAAAGCTGTAAACAATAACATCAACTCCAATCCAGCAAATGGGAGAATCAATGTTGCGCCAAAGAAGAAAAATGCTGTAGCTATTCCTCCGCATATTAATGAAATACTTAAAAGAAATATAATTCTATCCTTTCCAACCAAAGAACTATTAGGTTTAACTATAATTAAGAATTTTTCCTCATTAATTTTTTGAACTGAAATCACGATACAATATATTTTATGAATACTATTAAAGAATATTCTAATTATATGGTGCCTTTCTATGCACCAGAAGGATTTATAGTTAAAAAAGCAAAAGGGTCTTTTGTATGGGATTCCAAAAATAAAAAATATATAGACTTTACTGCTGGGATTGCCGTAACGAATTTAGGTCATTGCAATGATGAGCTTACTAAAATAATGAATCAGCAATCAAAGAAAGTATGGCACTTATCGAATTTATATATTAATGAGCCCTCAGTAATATTAGCGAAAAAGCTATGTCAAAAAACTTTTGCAGATAAAGTATTTTTCTGTAACTCAGGAGCTGAATCAATTGAAGCAGCTATTAAAATATCAAGAAAATATAGTTCTTCAATTGCTGGTAAAGATAAGAATGAAATAGTTTCTTTTTCTAGCTCTTTTCATGGCAGAACAATGCTCGGCATAGCTCTTTCTAGGGCAAAGCATTTAATTGATGGGTTTGCTCCACTACCTAAAGGAATAAAAAATCATCCATATAATGATATAGATAAACTTGATGATTTATTCTCACATAAGACAGCAGCAGTTATTCTTGAATTAGTTCAGTGGCAATCAGGGATAACTAAGGCAAATAAAAAATTTATCTCAAAAATTAAGCAGCTAAGTAAAAAACATAACACTCTGATAATAATTGATGAAGTTCAATCAGGTATTGGAAGGACTGGCTCACTTTTTGCCTATGAGCAATTTGGCATTACTCCTGATATTCTTTGTTTTGCTAAAGGTATATCTAATGGCTTACCTCTTGGTGGAATTCTTACTTCTAATAAAATATCGAAATATATGACTGTTGGTTCTCATGGCACAACTTTTGGAGGAGGACCAATTGCTACTTCAATTGGATCAAAAGTTATCGACATAATTTCAAAAAAAGCTTTCTTAAATAATGTTTTTAAGAAAGAGTCCAGATTTATTAAAAAACTCGAAGAAATTAATTCAAAATATAGTTGTTTCAGTTCTATTAATTCAGCAGGGTTATGGATAAGTGTTGAAATGAGTTCTAAAAAAAATATAGAGGTTGATAAGCTTATTAAGCTTTCTCATCGAAATGGTCTGATGGTCCTTAAAGCTAATTCAAATACTATTAGATTTTCGCCAAGTCTTTTAATAGAGAATGAATTAATAGATAAGGGTTTAGATTTATTTGAGAAATCTATTCTTGATCTTCTATAGAGGGTAATTCAACCTCTTCAATCATATTGTCTACCTTTCTATAGCCCTGGGGAAGCATATTTCCTCTTTTAGCTCTTGAAGAAATATAGTTCTCAAGATCTTTTAATTTAAGCGTAAGAAATCTTTTGCCGCTTTCTATTCTTAATGAGCTTGTCGGCGAAATTAGTTGTGCATGAGACATAAGTTCTTCTTTTGCAACAAATTTTGCAGTTGGGATATTAATAATTTTATTACCCTTACCTTTTCCTAGAACTGGTAGCTCATCTATTTTAAATATCAGAAGTCTTCCTATATTTGAAACTGCAGCGATGTATAAATGATCTTCTCTTACATGAATCGCTCTAAGTAATTCAGCATCATTTGGAATCTTCATAAAAGCTCTTCCTGATTTTTTATTAGAGACCATATTTTTAAATTCTGAAATATATCCATAACCAGCTGTATTCATAATCATATATTTATCTTCATCATTTCCAATTAATGTTGAGATAAACTTAACACCAGAGTCTGCAGAAACTCTCCCACTAATAGGATCACCCATCCCTCTTGCAGATGGTAAAGAGTGACTTGGAAGTGAGTATGCTTTTCCATTTGAATCTAAAAAAACTGCTATTTGATTGCTCTTACCTCTTGAGAAGTCCTGGAGAGAGTCTTCACCTCGATAAGAAAGGGAGCTAGGATCTATATCATGACCTTTCGCACTTCTAATCCAACCAGCTGCTGATAAAACAATAGTAATAGGCTCAGTAACTATAGTTTCTTCTTCTGAGAAAACTTTTGCTGCTGAATTTTCTTTTATTGGCGATTTTCTTTCTTCACCAAAATCATCTTTTATTTCAATTAGTTCGTTCTTGATTAAGGTTTTTAGTCTTGTTTTAGATTTTAGTACTTTTTCAATCTCACTTTGCTCTGCAACGAGGACATCTCTTTCTTGTTCAAGTTTGGCTTGCTCTAATTTGGCTAGCTGTCTTAATCTTATTTCAAGAATGGCATTAGCTTGTATCTCTGATAATTTAAATGCTTTAATAATGTCTTTTTTAGGCTCGTCTGATTCTCTAATAATCTTTATAACTTTATCTAAATCTAAATAAACTATTAATAGGCCCTCTAAAATATGTAACCTATCATTTACCTGATCAAGTCTATGTTCTAGTTTTCTTACTACAGTATCTTTTCTAAAAACTAGCCACTCTTTAATTAATTCGACCAAAGAGAAAACCTTAGGACCTCCATTTAGAGAAATTAAGTTCATATTCACTCTGTAGCTTTTTTGTAAATCAGTTGAAGCAAATAAATGATTCATCACATCTTCTGCATTAACTCTATTAGATTTCAATGTGATAACTAATCTGACTGGTTCTTTATGATCACCTTCATCTGATAGATCTACTATCATTGGTATCTTCTTTTTCATCATTTGATCTGCTATCTGTTCAAGAATTTTTGAACCTGAAGCCTGATAAGGTAAAGCATTTATGATTATCTGATTTTTTTCTTGAGCCCACTGAGCCTGTGCTTTAAATCCGCCCCTTCCAGAAGAGTAAATCTCTTCTAACTCTTCGTTGCTGGCAACTATTGGAGCATTATTTGAAAAATCTGGACCTTTAATTATCTTTAATAAATCCCCTAACTCAGACTTAGGATTTTCAAGAAGAAATACTGTTGCATCTATAACTTCATTTATATTATGAGAAGGTATATCAGTTGCCATACCAACAGCAATCCCTGAGGTTCCATTTAGTAATATAGATGGAAGTTTAGAGGGGAAAATAACTGGTTCTAATAATGAACCATCAAAATTGGGTTGCCAATCAACTGTTCCTGACTTTAATTCTGAAATAAGAAGATTTGCAAATTTAGTTAGTTTTGATTCTGTATATCTCATAGCAGCAAAAGACTTAGGATCATCCTGTGATCCCCAATTACCCTGACCGTCAACTAATGGATATTTAAATGAAAAGTTTTGAGCCATTAAGACCATGGCTTCATATGCAGCACCATCTCCATGAGGATGAAATTTTCCGATTACATCTCCAACAGTTCTTGCTGATTTTTTATATTTTGATCCTGCATCAAGCCCTAGCTCAGACATTGCATATAATATTCTTCTTTGAACTGGCTTGAGCCCATCTCCAATGTTAGGGAGTGCACGATCGAGGATTACATACATTGCGTAATTTAAATAAGATTCTTCAGCGTACTTTTTGAGACTAATCGAATTTATTTGTTCTTGATCTTTCATGATTATATTTTTGCTAATGAGCCTTTTTTCTCAAGCCACTCTTTTCTGGCAGGAGCATTCTTTTTTGATAGAAGTAAATCCATCATGGAGTTTGCATCGTCACTAGAACTTATAGATAGATTTACAAGTTGTCGTGTCATTGGGTCCATAACAGTCTCTCTTAGTTGTGAGGGATTCATTTCTCCCAAGCCCTTAAATCTTTGAATATTTACTTTGGGCTTACCTTTTTTCTTTTTAAATTCTTCAACTATTGTGTCTCTTTGTGCATTATCTAAAGCGTACAAAACATCTTTACCACAATCAATCCTATACAAAGGAGGCATAGAAATATATATCCTTCCTTGTTGCACCAAAGGCTTGTAATGCCTTAAGAAAAGAGCACATAGTAAAGTTGCAATATGCAATCCATCAGAATCTGCATCAGCAAGAATACATATCTTTCCATATCGTAAAGAAGACAGATCTCCATTACCTGGAAGAACGCCTATTGCTGTTGAAAGATTTTTTATTTCTTGAGATTTTATTATCTCACTGCTCTCCAAATCCCAAGTATTTAGAATTTTGCCTCTCAAAGGCATTATTGCCTGAAAAGATCTTTCCCTTGCTTGTTTAGCTGAACCTCCAGCAGAATCACCCTCTACAAGAAAGAGTTCAGTCTCATTAAGGTCCTGACTATTGCAATCTGAAAGTTTCCCTGGCAAAGCTGGGCCTTTAAAGGTCTTCTTTCTTTCAACAATATTTGAAACTTTTGCTCTGGTCTGAGCTGACATAATGGCGAGTTCTGCTATTTTTTCTCCCTCTTCTGTATGAGTATTGAGCCATAAACTCAATATGTCTTTTGTAGTGCTTGAAACAAAAGACATATGATCTTTAGAGTCTAATCTTTCTTTTGTTTGTCCAGCAAATTGTGGATTTTGTAATTTTGAAGAAATAATAAAAATAGAATTACTAATTACATCATCAGCATTTATTTTTAATCCTTTTGGAAGTAAATTTCTAATATCACAAAATTCTTTTAATGATTCAAGTAGTCCTGACTTAAAACCATTTAAGTGAGAACCTCCTTGTAATGTAGGAATTAAATTTACATATGTCTCATCTAATTTATTCTTTGGTGGTCTTAATGACCAATTTATTGCAAATTCTAATTCTTGAGTGTCTGACTTTTTTGAACATAAAATTGAATCTTCAAGGACAAGTTCAGACCCTTCTGATGACTCAATTAAATAACTTTTTAATCCATCCTCAAAAAACCATTTTTCTTTATCATCTGACTTCTTCTCATTACTAAAATCAATAGTTAGTCCAGGGCATAAAACAGCTTTTGCTTTCAAAAGATGTTTAAGTTTTTTTATCTGAACTTCTATGGTTTCAAAATAGATTGGGTTTGGTTTAAATTCAATAGTAGTTCCAGAATTTCTGAGTCCCACCTCGCCAACTTCTTTAAGTTCACTTGCTTTATTGCCATTATTAAAAGTGATTTCATGCTCTTTTGAATCTCTCTTTATTCTAACTATTAATTCATCTGATAAAGCATTAACAACTGAAACACCTACGCCATGCAGTCCACCTGAAAAATTATAATCATCTCCTGAAAACTTTGCTCCTGCATGGAGCTTGCAAAGAATAAGCTCTACACCAGAAACCTTATGATCTGGATGTTCATCGACAGGCATACCTCTGCCATCATCAGATATTTTTATAAAACCATTTTTTAAAAGAGCTATTTTTATAGTTGAGCAATGGCCAGAAAGTGCCTCATCAACTGAGTTGTCTAAAACTTCTTGAATAAGATGATTTGGATTAGACGTGTCTGTGTACATCCCAGGTCTTTTTCTGACAGGATCGAGTCCAGATAAGACCTCAATTGCTCCTGCGTCATATGAATTTTTAGCCAATTTAAAAAGCCTTCTTTTGTTTTATTATTATTGAACTTATTGTTCTTATTCTACTCTAAGAAATATAAAATAAATCCATCTAAATTAAAATATTATAAATGTTTGCACTGCAAACATTATTAATAGGTTAAAATGTCAAAATGATAACTTTAAATCGCTCTATATTTCTAACAATATTTTTAACTGTAAGCATTTCTGCAGAAAATATCCTTGAAATTTACAATGAGGCATTAAAAAATGATCCAACTTTTAGGGCTGCTGAGTATTCATATTTAGCAGACAAAGAGATTGTTGTTCAAGGAAGAGCTGCCCTGCTTCCGAGCATAACTTTAAGTGGCTCTACAAATTGGAATGAATATTATCAAAATAAAGAACTGCAACAACAATATAATTCTTTTTCTGCATCAGCTAGAGTTTCTCAACCACTCTTCAGACTAGATACCTGGTTTCAATATAAACAATCGCAATCATTAACTGATGCTGCTGAAGCTGACTTTGCTTTTGAACAGCAGAATCTGTTAGTCAGAACTGCAGAGGTTTATTTTGGAGTGTTAAGAGCTATTGATAATCTTAATGCTGCTATATCAGAAGAAAAAGCTATAAAAAAGCAATTAGATCAAGCTAAACAAAGATTTGAAGTAGGTTTGTCTGCAATAACAGGAGTTCAAGAGGCTCAACTTGCATACGATCTTAGTAAAGCTTCTAGAATAAATATTGAAGGTAATCTTTTTTCAGCAAGAGAAGCCTTAAATGCTCTAATTGGCAGGGAGATATTTAGTGTTGATGAGCTTGGAGATGAGCTTATAGTGACTGTCCCGATTCCTGATTCAAAAGAAAGATGGGTTGAACTAGCATTAAAAAATAACTTTCAGCTTAAAGCAGCCTATTTAAGAAAAGATGCTGCAAAAAATAATGCAAGAAGTTCAGCATCTAACCACCTACCCAAGATAGATATTGTTGGAAGTGAATCTGAATCCGAAACAAATCAATTTAACTATGAAGGTTTCAGTATTAATGGCCAAGGCATTCCGGTTCCTGAGGTTACAGGTAGAAGAAATTTTGGAATCCAATTAAGTATGCCTATATTTCAGGGAGGAGCTGTTAACTCAAGAAGAAAGCAAGCTTACTCGCAGTACGAACAGGTTAATGAAAATACTTTATTTACTCAAAGAAGAGTTATTCAAGAAGTTAGATCACAATTTTCAAATGTTTTAACTTTAGTTGCTAATGTAACTGCTCAAAAACAGGCAGTTATATCTGCTACTAGTGCATTAGAGGCGACTCAAGTTGGTTATAAAGTTGGAACAAGAAATGTGGTTGACCTTTTGCAAGCTGAGAAAAATTTATATAGTGCAGAAAAAAATCTTGCCAATGCAAAGTATGACTATATTTTATCTAATCTAAGATTAGCCCTTGCATCTGGAACGATAACGCCTGGTGATATAGTAAATATAAATAATTTATTAAGATAATTAATGCCAGAATTGCCAGAGGTTGAGACGACCCTAAGAGCTATACAAAAATTTAAAAACTCTACTATTAAGGATGTCAAAATTCATAATAGAAGTCTTAGGTGGAAAGTAGAAAAGAATTTCGAAACTTCTACCATTAATCAAACTATAAAAAACCTAGACAGGCGAGCAAAATATTTAATCATTACTTTGAAAAGTACAAATATAATCCTTCATCTTGGAATGTCAGGAAGCTTAAGGATAGCAAAAAAAAATGATAACCATTTTTTGAAGCATGACCATGTAGAATTTATTTTTGATAAAGAGAGAATAATTTTTAATGATCCTAGAAGATTTGGCTCGCTACATCTTGCAAAAGACATTAGTGAACACAGATTAATTTCTCATCTTGGTCCAGAGCCATTATCAGATGATTTTAATGATGAATATCTTTTTGCTATATGTAAAAAATCTAAAACTAATATTAAAAGTTTGATCATGAATCAAAAAAATGTTGTTGGCATTGGTAATATTTATGCTTCAGAAGCACTTTATCTTGCCTCGGTAAACCCTAATAAAATAGCATCGAAATTAAAAAAAATTGATTGTAAAAATATAACAGATTCATCAAAAAAAATTCTTAACGCTGCTATAAAGGTAGGTGGGACAACTTTAAAAGATTTCTATTCTGCAGATGGAAGCCCAGGTTATTTCAAATTTAAATTGAATGTATATGGCAGAGAAGGTCTTGAATGTAAGAAATGTAAAAAAGAGATACTAAAAATTAATATCAATAACAGAGCAACTTTCTTTTGTAAGGGATGTCAGAGTTAAGTTTCTAGCTTTGCTCTTAGTGCCTGCTCTACTGTTGGGTGAACAAATTTAGAAATATCACCCTTAAGGTCAGAGATTTCTTTAATTAAACTAGATGATACGTAAATAAGACTTTCTTTAGGAGTAAGAAAGATGCTTTCAATATCAGGAGCTAAAGATCTATTCATGGTAGCTAATTGAAACTCATATTCAAAGTCTGAAACAGCTCTTAAACCTCTTATGATTGCACAGGCTTTATAGTCTTTAGCTAAATCAACAGTTAATTTTCTAGGGAACCCAACAACTTCAACTTTCTCGTTGCTTTCATATATAGATGCAGCCAAGTTAATTCTATCTTCAAGAGAAAACATTGGATTTTTTGCTTCACTTTTTGCTATTGCAACTATCACTTTATCAAATAGTCCACACCCTCTATCAATAATATCCATGTGCCCATATGTTATGGGATCGAATGAACCAGGGTAAATAGCAACTCTCATATGCAAATCATACTAAACATTGATTATTTAGCAAAATATATGTGATTTTTAGTATATAAAAAAAACAGGTAAAAAATTTGATACATGGAATAAATCTATATATCATGGTTATGCATATAAAAAGGGGGAGTAATTTTTACTTCGTAAAACTATAGGAGTTATATATGAAATTGTTATTATTATTAGGTAGTGCTATCGCACTTCCTTCATTAGCTGCTGGTGGTGGTGATCTAGATATAGGAGACTCAGTTGGGGTTTCATTCTGGCTTGTTACTGCTGCTATGTTGGCTGCTACTGTTTTCTTTTTTGTAGAAAGAGATCAAGTAAGCGCTAAGTGGAAAACATCACTTACAGTATCCGGTTTAATTACTGGTATTGCATTCTGGCATTATCTCTATATGAGAGGTGTGTGGATCGAAACTGGTGAAACGCCAACAGTATTTAGATATATTGATTGGTTACTAACTGTTCCTTTACTAATGGTTGAGTTCTACTTAATCCTTGCAGCTTGCACAAATGTCGCAGGTTCATTATTTAAGAAGCTACTAGGTGGTTCGCTTGTAATGCTTATTGCAGGATATATGGGTGAGTCTGGAAGTCTTCCAGTATTGCCTGCATTCATTGTTGGGTGCCTAGCATGGTTCTACATGATTTATGAACTATATGCTGGTGAAGGTAAGGCTGCAGTTACTACTGCTAGTCCTGCTGTTATGTCTGCATACAATACTATGATGTTGATTATCGTAGTAGGTTGGGCAATTTACCCAGCTGGATACGCTGCTGGATACCTAATGGGTGGTGATGGCGTATATGCTCAGAATTTAAACGTTATATATAACCTTGCTGACTTTGTTAACAAGATTTTATTTGGTTTAGTTATCT
>MDSX01063355.1_pt1 | contig 37584 bp, 39 predicted proteins | sample 811141 | NCBI WGS metagenome assembly MDSX01 (sample SAMN05326642, study PRJNA326480) | marine metagenome | isolation source: seawater | place: Atlantic Ocean: South East | collected 2010 | reverse complement strand
TACAATGTTTAGAGAATTTGTAAGAGTAGTAAATATTGTAAAACCAAAATATTTGATTGGCGAAAATGTAAAAGGCCTTTTAACAAAAAAGGCTGAAAATGGTGAATTATATTTTGATATTATTAAATCTGAATTTGAGAGAATTGGATATAATATTTATGATCAAGTTTGTAAAGTAAATTTGTTTAGAGTTCCTCAAAAAAGAGAAAGGTTGATAATTGTGGGTATTCGCAATGATTTGCAACAAGAGTATGTTTTTCCATCTCCGGTAAATGACGAACCAAATCTTATAGGCATTATTAAGTTTAATATGGAAGGAGCTATTAAAATTGAGCCAGAAGATTTTGATATGACTCAAATACCGAATGAATGTATTCTTAAAAATATGGAAAATGATGAAACTGAAAATAATGTACATCCATATTTGAAACTTAAAGCAAAAAAAGATCAAAGGACAAGACACACATATAATGGAAAAACATATGATTCTTTATTATCGTTTGGAAAGCGTGATTCACCAATACATGCTGAAATAATTGATATACGTAAACCAAGTAAAACAATCATATGTGCTTATGATCATCAACCAAGGCTATTTGTTCCGTTAAAAAATAGAAATGGCTATTATCTAAGAACTATTTTACCGGATGAACTTAAACAAATTCAGGGTTTTCCCGCAAATTTTCAAATTTCTGGAAACGAAAAAAATAAAATTAAGCAAATCGGAAATGCAGTGCCACCTCCTCTTATTGAGGAGATAGTTCGTGAATTACGTCAATTGTGATGTTTATTATATTTTAATATACATTTATATTATGTTAACAAGAAGAGCATATAAAAGATATGTTCGGAAAGGAGGTACAAAATCAAAAAAATCAAAAAGCTCAGATATTATAGATACAAGTGAGTTAGAAAAGCCGAAAGTATTTTCGATTCAAGATGTACATGATTTTCTTTTGAGAAAAAAAGAACCAAAAGGAGAATATGATGATGAGTTTGAGGATGAACCACTTAGTCAAGAAGATAAATTGCGTCTTGAGGAATTACTAATACAAACTGATTCAGAAGATGAGGGGGATTATAAAGAAGAGAAAAAGATTGATAATGATCCTCTAAAAGATATAGTTGCGGATACACTTACGGAGGAAGTTTTAGATATGGCTCAAAAAGAGCTTCAAGAAGAGGAATTAATAAAAGATGGAATAATAACCATAGAATCTGCACAATTAGCGCATAATGCTATCGAAAATGCAAAGAAAGAACTCCAAGAAGAAGAGGAAGAAGCAGTAAGACAAACTGAGCAAAAAGAACTGGATGAACGTGCTAATAATTATTATAAGCACTTTTATTCTAATACTCCACAGGAAATAGTGACTCAAACGTCAATCATTAAATATGTAACAAACCTTTCTGATGAACTATTACTGGAAGTATTTAATAAATCAAAGCGGGAAATGATAAGAATGGCTGCTATAGCTCAAATGGATCTTATAACTTCAGAATACGAAGCGGATATATATCATGAGTATTTTAAGCGTATGGAGTGGACAAACAATTATTCTACAAAAGAGATATTTAGAAGAAATATTTTAAAAATGAGTAGTGAAAATATGATTGAAATTTTAAATTGGCTTGATGACATCAGAAATGAGAATAAAAAAATACCTATAAGAAACTTGGAAGACATATTTGTATGGAAGTCTGATAGAGAGAATCTGATTGGTCTGATTAAGCATGAAAAATATACACGAGAAATGAAGGAAATACCATCGTGCGATGATATGAATATCTTCTATAATTTTATATCTTCACCAGAATATAAGAGAGATTTCGAAAAAACGCATTTAGCGAAAGATAAATCCTTATTATTGGGTATATGGTATAGAGAATACAAAAATAAATATTTGAAAGAAGAATTGGCAAAAGGTAGACGTTATGAAGATATAAAGGATGACCTGGAAGCAGATTTGAAGCAGTCCAGAGTTGAAGAAAGAAAAGATGAACAATTACTTGAAACTGATTCGGATGCAGACATATATGAATAGGTTATTTAAGTAGGAAGAAATAAGATATTATTATGTCTTTTAAACATAGAGTAAAGACAGTATCAAAATGGTTAAATAGACCAAGATTTAAGAATGTAGCAAGAACGTGGAATGCAGAGCAGATTGTAACATTACAGGGAAGTCAACAACCGGTAGAACAATTATCAAACAGAACTGCTTCTAAGTTTTGGGATCTGATGGAAGAATCCAAAAAAAATAAGAATTGTGAATATACATTTGGTGCATTAGATCCATTACAGGTAACCCAAATGTCGCAACATTTAAGTACAGTGTATGTTTCTGGTTGGCAAACATCATCTACAGCAAGTAGTAATAATTTACCTGGTCCAGATTTAGCAGATTATCCATATGATTCTGTACCTAAGAAGGTTGATCAATTGTTTCGTTCTCAAATTTTTCATGATAGAAAACAATTTGAGAGAAATTGCAGGATGCCAGAATCAAAATTAAATATTGATTATTTAAGACCTATTATCGCAGATGCAGATGCTGGTCATGGTGGACCGTCTACGGTTATGAAATTAACACAAATGTTTGTAGAAGCTGGGGCGGCTGGTATTCATATCGAAGATCAGAAAAACGGAGCTAAAAAATGTGGACATCAAGGTGGTAAGGTATTATGTTCAATGCAAGAACAGATTAGTAGACTAAAGGCGGCTAGATTACAATGCGATATTATGGGTACTGATACCGTAATTATTGGTCGTACAGATGCAAAATCTGCAAAGTTTATAGATTCTGATATAGATCCAGTAGACATTCCATTCATACGCAGACAGTCTGGATCAAAAGTTGATAAGTATGATCTAAAAAAATATGGTTTAGATAGTTGGCTTCCTGATAGAACCCCAGAGGGATATTATCATGTTGATTGTGGTTTAGACCTTGCAATTGCTCGAGCAAATGCAATGGCTCCATATGCGGATGTTTTATGGTGCGAATTAGATACACCATCTTTAGAAGATGCCAGGACCTTCGCAGAAGGTGTTGATAAGAAAAATGCGTTTTTGGCTATTAATACTTCGCCAAGTTTTAATTGGGCTTCAAGTGGACTGACAATAGGAGATATGAAAGAATATCATAAACAGCTTGGTGAAATGGGATATCAGCGGTCCTTTATTACATTAGCTGGATTTCACCTTAATGGTTTGGCTACTGCTCAATTTTCAAGAGACTATAAAGATAACAGTATGTTCGCGTATGTACATAATATTCAAGATAAGGAAAAGGATATGAATCTTGATATATTAACGCACCAGCAATTTAGCGGTTCCGAATTGATTGACACATGTTTAACAACTGCATTAGGTGATTCATATAGTACCCAAATACAGGGTGACGATTCTACAGAACATCAGTTTAAGAACTAATACTTATTTATTCTTCATATTCAGTCGTCTCTTCATCGTCTGTGGTTTCTTCATATTCAGTCGTCTCTTCATCGTCTGTGGTTTCTTCATCGTCTGTGGTTTCTTCATCCTCAATATCATTATTCATTTTATCAATAACATTGCTTCCATCAAGCAATAATTTCTGAATTTCACCACTCGAATCCATTAATTCCCCTTCACTATTCTCTTCAAGAAGATCATTTTGCTCTTTTGCAAGTTCTAGTAATGCACTTGCTTCTACATCTGGAATTGTAAAAGATTCTATGTATAAAGCTCTATATAATCTACATACTACAAAAATAAAGAACAAAAACAAACCAACATATAATAGTATTTGTATTGGGTTCAACATATTATATTAATGTTTTAAAAAACGATCTTAATAATCAGTACATGGTATTTTTAAAAAACTTTAGAATTTGAAGTTCATCTTTTTTCCTATCTAAGTTTTTTTTATCTTCAGTACTAATCTTATCTTTTAGTGGGTCAACCTTCTTTTCCACCGATGTTTTTTCTCCACGTATCAATTTACGACCTTGTCTTAATACTGGATTACGAATCATATTACTGCCACTTTTTGTGATAATATCAAAGGGACAGTAATCAGAAGATTTAAAAGGTTCATAAATGTCAAAACTTAGATATACAAAGTAGACAGTCATAATAATAATTATAATCATTGCGATAAATGATCCCCAGCACAAAATCTTATCCTCCATTATTTATAAATGTATTTTTATAATTTAGTAAAGTTTTTGAAATACCTTTGATTATTTTTTGCATCAGTGTATCCCTGTTTCATCAGATTTAATACATAATCTTCATTTGCTGAAAATGTTAAAGAAATGAAGTTGTGTAAAGTAGTAAATATATCGTTTTGGAAACGACCAAAAGTTCCAAGATCGATATGTAACCAGTTATGATTATAATCTGGGTTGTTCATCTTATTTGAAAAAATATTGCCTATACCCCCATCAACACAATCACCCTTTCTAAATTCTTTGAATATTCCTCCAAATATTACAGGAATCCAAGCAGATGTTATACAACATTCTATTAAATCATCTGCCGAGTTCCAACCTCTAATAAACTTAGATTCAACCTTGTCTACACTTACATTCGTAACAAGAAGAGAACATTTTTGGTTAATTATGTCGAAATTACCAGACTCTATGACTGCTATCTTAACATATTTTTTCAAATGATTGATCCAGTCAGAACCCAACATAGCATCTTTAAACATCAATCCATTCCTCTTATTTGTCTTCTGTATATCTTTTACACTTGGTAAAAGAACCCTTTTATAAAATGTTCCATCACATATTTTCGCAGCTAATGCTATTGCCGGAAAACAACCTGCCGAACAACCCGCAAATGAAACATCACTTAAATCATAATTTTCTTGTAAATATCTTGCTATTCCTAAATAATAAGGAAACGAACCCGCTCCCCCGTGAAAATAAATACCGTTTCGTATCATAATATGAATTCAGAACATTGCGAAATTTGGATTTTTAATACTAAGAAATGAAATTTTATCAGACAAAAGCTTATTTTAATATTTTTTCCAGTTGTATTGCCATTGATTCATATGGATGTTCATAAAACTGAGAATTTCCCATTTCATAATCTACATCTGATATAGATGTTGCATTATCTCTATATATTGCTTGATATTTGTTTCCAGAAGAATCTTCATATGTATAATCATCTATATCTGGATTTGCTCTAACACGTTTATTTTTCTTCACTCTTTTTAGATTTTTGCTCTTAATATATTTTTGAACATCACCTTTATTAAAATACTGATACACATGAACCTTTTCGTGTAAAAGTAGTTGTAATAGATGCTGATTAGAACTATATCTGATGGTATCACGTGATAATATAATATTTCCATTGCGAGTATGTGGAAGCCCGTCTTCGTATAAATCACCGTCTACTACCCCAATGTTCCAAGGTATTTTTACATATTTAATCTTATCAAAGAATTCTGTAGTGCTATTACTCAAAAGTACCTGAATATCTACGATAAGGATTAAACATATCAGTTTTATTTTCTCATAAAAAGATGTAAATGAGACAGATGTACGTATATTGTTTTGAATATATTCCTCAATATTTTTAACACCTCTTACATACAGATCCATTTTTGAAAGTTTATTCAGATAGTCTCTGTTACTTAGAATATCAAATAAATCAGGTTTGTTTAGAAATTTAATATGACAAAAAAAGAATACAATAGTTGATAGAATCAATGCGCATATTAGTAATTGAAGGGATGTTCTCATTACATACAAGAAATAATATTAAACATGTCATTTTTGATTTTGTAAGGAATAGACGAATGTTGTAGATAAATTTTGAGTTTATTACATTTCGGACATTTCAAATATCCAAATGTATATTCTGCGGTAATTGTCTTCTGTGTCTTATCACTTTCAAATGTATATTCCCCCATGACAGTTGCAGTTTCCTCTCTAATAAAAAACAAATGGTTTTTATGTGTAACTCTTGACCATGGTTCCAGAGCAAACCCAGTATCTTCTGTAATAGAACCAGTTATAAAATACGATAATGTATCATTATAACTATTACGAAATTGGACTTCTGACGCTTTTGTTGGTTTAAATAAAACATCCGGAAAATCGTTATACATGTCTTCTATAAATTGTTGAGTATATTTTACATAATCATCGCCATTTGAATACAATTTTCCAATATTTATAAGCCCAGATCCCCATTTATTCTGATGGGAGATTATTTCATCCTTTTTGATAGTAGTCTTTTTAGTTATGGACTTATTCCTAATTCTAAGCAGATTTACAATATAAGATGTTCCAATAAATGATGCTATCGTTTTATATTCTGTGAAAAAGGACTTCAATTTTGATCTTAATAATAACATATTATTGATAAATAAAACATTTTTAACTATTAAATGGCGTGTAATATAGATGCGATGAAATTGATGACTTATGTAGGTCTTGCTTTACTTGTTTCAATACTTGTGTGTGGTTTATTAAAGGTTCGTGAATCCTATACCAATTCGGCAACTGAAGTTACGTCTTCTGCCGATCTTAAAAGCAAATGTCCCGAAGATGGAGTTGCTATCGTAAAATTTTACACCAATTGGTGTGGATATTGTAAGAGACTTGCCCCAACATGGGATAAATTAGTCGGAGAATATGATAATATGGATATAAACGGTAAAAAAGTTCGCATTCTTTCAGTAGATTGCGAGAAATATAAGGGTCTTGGCAAAGAATTCGGAGTGGAAGGTTTCCCTACAATCAAAGTTATTTCCCCCGAAGGTGTTTCAGATTATGCCGGAGGAAGAACTTATGAAGCCTTCGAGAAATTTCTTAAAAGTCTCTAAATATTCACCAATTAATAGGTGTCATATTTTGATGTGATAAAATATCATTAGTTTTACTGAAATGTTTACATCCAAAAAACCCCCCTCTATTTGCAGATAAGGGACTTGGGTGTGTTGCCTTCAATATATGATGTTTTGATATATCAATTAGTTTTTCTTTTTGTTTTGCATTATTTCCCCATAATATGAACACAACCCCACTGGTATTATCCGATAGATATTGAATTGCATTGTCTGTAAAATGTTTCCAATGTTTTTGATGACTATTGGGAGAATGTTCACGAACTGTTAAAGCACTATTTAATAACAAAACTCCTTGTTCAGCCCATGATGTTAAATCACCACTATCCTTCTGAATATCAAGATCGTTTTTGAGTTCTTTGTAGATGTTTTTTAATGATGGAGGTGTTTTTACTGTACTTGGTACACTAAAACATAATCCCATAGCTTCACCCCTATTATGATATGGGTCTTGCCCCCATATACATACTTTAACTTTTTCAAGTGGACAAATGTCAAATGCTGAGAATCTCATATCGGGGGGTGGTAATACAAGTAAGTCATCCCCGTATTTTATATATTCGGAATCGAGAAACTCATCAATTTTTTTGAGCTCTTCTTGTTCTTGTTCTAAAAAGTCTGACCAACTCATCTTATTATCTATAAGTAGTAAGTCTTTATCATTTTTCTCATATAAGTATTTTGTTCATAATTTATGAATATGATTAGAATTGGTGATTATACGCATGGAGTTGTTTTGATATCACAGTTTGGGTTTTTGTATTCATTGCTATTTACAGATATGTTTTCGAAATCTTTTATTGACGACGGTTTTTGTATATCAAATAAAGATAGCCATTTTCTGTATCAAAGTCATGCATTAGCATTTTATTCAGATACAGTGTTTTCACTCATATTATTTTTAATGTATAAATACACGAGACTTAGTTCGGATATTGATTTGAATAATAAGTTATTGAAACCAGTTAAGGCAAATGCGTTTGCTGTATTTGCCCATGGGTTGGGTCATTTGAATCTATCATTTAAAAAGTCAATATCCCATGAATCAATTTGGTATTCTGAATCGAATACTCGTTCTAAAGTAATTACGATCTTCATAATGTATAATTTTTGGTATGCCTTAATAAAGGCTGCTTATTTGAATGGTAATTTATTACGTTGGAGAATTAATTCAGTTATTCATACATTAATGGCAACATTTTTCGTACCTCGTCACTACAGTTTTACTTATGTACAAACAGTACTTATGTCCATTGGTTCTTTGTCTGAATTAAACGAAACAGATAAGGATATATATTATGATATAAAGGCGATCATAATACATCTACCAATCACTATAATTGGTTACATTGAAGCGGTATATTGCGATAGTTTTGTAAAAAAATATGGTGGACATGTAATATATGATACTACTATTCCTATATCAGTAATACTGTATTATACAGTATCGTATCTTATGAACAAAGATAAAATAGAGTAATTTTGGAACAAAGTTTACATTCTCATTCCGCCATCAAATCTTAAGACAGAACCATTCATAAATGGATTTTCAATAATACTTGCAACAAAATGTCCAAAGTCTTCAACCTTTCCTTGACCTAAATTATCATAAGTTTCAGGAGGATAATATCTATCAATAAATTCCTTTTGAAATTTTTTAATCCCTTCTTCATCATTTACACCATAACCTGCCTTGATTCCATTAATTTGCATATTTGTGGGAAATGTACCGGCATTTATTGAATTAACTCTGATACCTAAATGTGATAGGTCCCGTGTCATTGGTAATACCATGCCATTAATTGCAGCTTTGCTTGTAGAATAAGGTAAAGACATTTGTAATCCTTCTGTAGCACAAACAGAACTTGTAAAGCAAATAACACCCCTTTCGCCTCTTTCATTAGGAGTGTTTTTTGCCATTGCTTTTGAAGCATATTTTGCCAAATGCAACGAACCAAAGTAATTTACATTCATTGTATTTTTACAAATATCAAGGTCAAGCTCCAGATTTAATGTTTCATTATAAGTACATGAATATGCAGCTATCCCTGCACAAGATATTACAGCATCAATTTTACCATATACTTTAACACAGTGCTTAATTGCAGCTTCAACTTGTTCTGGAATACTAACATCACATACCTTGTAGGACACGCGCGCCCGCGGCTTATCTGCGACTGTATAGGGAGGGGCGTATGGGAGGGCCACGGCTAAACCTCCCAGACGACGCGTCGCGTCATATAGTTTATTTTCATCTAAATCTATAATAAAAATTTTGGCTTCATGAAAGTCGACCAAATATTGTGCAGTAGAGAATCCTAACCCTTGTGCGCCACCAGTAATTAATACTACAGTATCTTTATCAATCTTCATAATACAAATGATTTGTTCTTGTCTTAATTATTATTAATCCGTTTTAATTGGAGTTTGTGCCAAAATGTGTCGAGAGCTATCCATATCATCGGTTTTAACTGGTTCTTCTTGATTAAAGAATGAATATCCTTCAGTTTCCGGAGTATATTTCTTTATTTTATTGATAACGTGACCATGCTTTTCAATAACATAATCGCCAACAGTCCATTGAGTATCTTCATATTTTTTCATGACAATTGTTACATATCCTGCAATTCTAACAAGAGGATAGTTGCTGATTATGAAGGTCATATTGTCCCATAGAACCAAATAAAACCAAGTCATAAGTATTTTACGTTGTTCTATTGGCAAAGGTCTGTTCGCCTTTGTATAAGCAATCGTTATATGAATTGGATATACCGAAAACATTATCGAAAGTACTCGTGGATATGTATACAACATTTTATACAAAAACAATCCTGAGACAGATATTGTAGCGGTGATTGCGTGATTGATCTTATTGTCTGATATTGACATTTTTTTCAATTTAGCTAAAAGGGTATCTTTAACAGATACCGGAAGAAGTCCGAGCACGAACGTGCGAAGTTTATTTTGCATATTTTGTATACAATTCATATTCTTATGTAATAATAAAAAAACTGGTTTAACTACCTTAACAGTTATCTCTTAAGCACTGATGGTAATAGATTTAGGACCGTATTTTTTAAGTCACATGGTTTGTTGGATAGATTCTCTATAGTAATAACTTCTTCTGATTCTAAATATGTTTCAAACCAATGCCTTATCATACCTTCAATTACATTTCCGAAATGTTTAGAGAAGTGTATACCATCGGTTGTATATTTGTAGTTATTTATCCAACTTATGCGTTTCCAATCTAATACATATGACAGCATATAACTAAACATCATCTTATTTAAGGATAATGTAAGTGGCGTATACTTCCCATTTATATGACCAATCATATCCAATTGAACGTCATTATACAAATCCATAAATTCAATTCTTGGAGATACCTCTCTTACACTATTTCTACATAAATATGAAAATTCTAAACCAAGTTTCCATTCATCACTTTTAGGTCCGCCCTCTCCTATAGGTGGTGGACTTAATATTAGTACTTTTGTATCTTTTGGAAGTTTTGAATCTAATTCGTGGACTATTTTAATCATTTCATCCTTATAATCTTCTAAACAAGGAGGTCTATTAAGAATATCTGGAAACATATCTACATACATTTTCCCAGCAGTTGGATGAGTTGCTCCAATAAGATCATTACCACCGATTAATACAATTACATAATCGGGATTAAGATCTATAACATCTTTTTGAAGTCGCATTCTCAAAACTTTAGCAGTTTCTCCATTTTTACCCATATTTATAAATTCAATAAATGGGATTTTTTTGGAAAGACTACTTACCCAATCATAGGAATAATTACCTTGAGTCAGTGAATCTCCTATACAACAAACTGTTTGCATGCTATTATTTATTGGTAAACTCCTTATATAAGGGGAATTTAGATGAATATAATAAATGGAAAAACTTGCAGAAAGGCATGAAACCTTTTATTTCTCAAGTCTTAATGAGAGAAAAGAGTTGGCAAAAAAAGTATTAGATGCTTTCTTAAAGGATGAATGGTCTTATAGAGGGGATTGGGTAAAAAAATCTTGTAAATTAGAGAAATCTGATCCCGAAAGAATTGAAGATATTGCCTCATATAATCGATTTCTGGTGGGTATTAGTATAAAAAAATGGTTAAATACTTTTATAAATGGCAAATTAACAAATCAAACAACAAAAAAAATTGATGATACTTGTAGTTTGTTTGGTCCATTTATAGATGATAATATGACTTTTAACTTATTTTGTGACGCATCAATTCCGGATGAAGAATCACAAGTATATAAAGAGCGCTGTAAAGAAGGCACAGTTTCAGTTGTTTTGGGGGCAGGTAATGCAAATTTTCTTTCGATTATAGATGTTTTTGAGCGTGTTTTTATCCATCGTGAGTGTGTACTGCTAAAACATCATCCACTACGTCCATTTCTATATGAACCATATGCTTGTATATTAGAACCATTGATATCAGAGAACATAGTACATATGATTTATGATACATATAATAAGGCAGAGCTTCTCAGAAATTCCAAAGTGAATCATATACACTTTACAGGTAGTGAAGAAACATACCAATATATTTCAAATACTCTTATAGATGAAGATACTAAAATAACTGGAGAGTTAGGATGTGCAACACCATGGATAATTTTACCGGGTAAGTGGACAGAAAAAGAGATAGACAATGCGACAACTCAAATTGTAATAGCGAAAATTACAAATGGGGGTGCTTTTTGTATGAGTCCTCAGGCAATTCTTATACCGGATAATTGGGAACAAAAGGCAGAGTTTTATTTGGCTTTACATGATAAAATTCGTCAAAAAAAGCCAGCAGCATGTTATTATCCGGGAGCAATAAGAAGAAAGAACATGTTTGAGAATCATTATGGGAAATATTCTGAAAAGTATAGTGCAACTTTTCCCGGACTTATGAATCAAGGGAGCAATCAAGATAATATGGTTATGTTAGTTGATTTAGGGATAGTAAATCATGGATACAAATATGACGATTATTCTTTAATAAATGAGGCATTTTGTCCTGTCTTGGTATGTGGATTCATTGAATATAATAGAAATATTGAGGATTATATAAAAGAAGTATGTAATTTTTCAAATTCTAAAAAACTATGTGGTTCTCTGTCGTGTACTGTTTTAACTCCTAAATCCCTACCATGTAAGTATGCGAATGAATGTGCAAGAAGGTTGAATTATGGGACAATTGCTATAAATATATGGAGTGTTGGTGGTTATGGAGCAGCATTGTCTGGAGGAACATGGGGTGCTCATTATAAAGATAGAAGAAGTGGTAGAGGAAGAATTGGTAACGTTTACAGGATAAAGAATGTAACTAAGACAATTATAAGTGGTCAGAAGTTAGAGAAACCTACGGTGTATATGTATGATTTGCCTCCAAAACTGATTATGGATTATATCTATTTAATAACAGTACTTTGCTCATCTTTTAGTGAAAAAGTATTGAAGACATTTCATTTTTTGATATACAGGGTTCTATCAAATATATTTGGGAAAAAACCACAACATGGTAGTGTGATGTAATCTTATTATAATAGTTCCAATTGCGTTAAATTATAACCAAGTGAAAATTCAAAATACCAGCGTCCACTATCATATAGAAGAAGTGGTGCTAGGTTGAGTTTTGTATTAGAAGCTTCCGCTAATTCTTCAAGATGTTTTCTTATAAGTTTAATATTAATTTTCATTTCTATAGATGGATTTTGTATGATTCGAGTTACAGAAAGTGCTTTATTTTTTGGCTCTAAGAATATGAAATAGAGTGGGACTTTTCGGAAACTAATATCTGAATTATCATTTCTTACAGGTTTATTGCTATATCTTATCATAATACTGTCTTTGTTTAATGGTGTCCATCCTAAATATATTGTGGAATCATCCTTCATTTTAGATGCGTAATATTTACCATTTCTTAAGTTAGTAGCCATTCCTTGATACATGCGCTTATTGATGCCATCTGTTTGATTAATCATATTATTTGAATAGTCTTGTAAGATATCAAACATACCAAGTATTTGATCATAGGTGTGTTTTGTAAATATATAATCTACGGTACTTTTTGGAACAAGCCCCTTATAAGTGGTTGATCCTTTTGGAACAAGAGAGTTTGTTAGGGAAAACATACAATATAATGGTGTGTAAAACTTCATTATTTGTATTAATATAGATGTGAATTTATATAACTATAAACTATAATCCTATCTTATAATGAGATGGATTATAACCAATATCATTTTTTTATTTAATACCAGTAATTCAATATTTTTTCCAGCAAGTTTAAACGGCAAGAGAATACTAATGAATGGTCCAGGAGAAACTCCTGGCAAATCAACAACTTTTGATGGAGATGGTATAATAACAAGTGTTGTTTTTAAGAATAATAATATAACTATATCTGGATTACCAATACAGAAGAGTTCTTTTCGTTTTCCTTTAAGATATTTTAAGGAAAGAGATTATGTTAAGATGTTTTCAAAAATTTTTAGTGCTTATTTGGGTGGTAAAAAAAGTATAGAATCCGGAACTTGTAATACAATTGTTCTTAAGTACAATGATTTTTATTATGCAACAGAAGAAACGTGTAGGCCGGCCAAATTATATTATGACGAAGATAATCGTATACGTTTTGCACATAAATCATGGTCAATACCAAGAATGGGTGCTCACATGATAGATAATAGAACAATTTTTTCATATGATATGCCAAACAAATATCCTTTAAGGATTAACAATACATACCGTATACCTTGGTCTACTAATAAATATCCTGCAATGGTTCATGATGCCGTAAAAACAGATGACGAGAAGTATTATATTTTTCCATTAACAAGTACAGGTCTTGGCGATTTCGAAAAATATATGGAAAAAATTGTTGATTTACCATTAGACCCGAAATTGAATAAAGCCGGGTTTATAATATATGATATAGAGTGTAATAAATGTTCAGTAATATCACTGGATGAGTATGTGGATTTGTTTCATATAGCTCATATAGAACGGATATCAGATGATGTATACAAATTATATTTACCGTTTATTTATGAGTTCTTTGAATATCTCAGTGTTAAATCCGAAGATGTAAAACTGATTATGAAAGAGGTAACACTAAATATAAAAAACAATAGTGTTGTAGAGATATACAATACTAATTTACGTATGGATTTCATAAATGAATATGAGGGATATTTAATAAGTTCATCTTTAAGTGATAAACCAAATGCAATATTCTATGATATGAAAACTAGAGTAAATCGTACTTTATCTATTCCAGGAGAAATAGTCAGAGAAATAATACCCCATAAGGGGATGCTTATTTATTTTTCACACGAAAAGAATCTAACTGAAACGTTCTTATATATAATTACAATGAATAATGGTGATATATTAACAAAAGTACCAATACCAAATAGACCACCTGGAATGCATACAACAATGTATTAGTAGCAATATATTAAATGATTTGGAATAACTTATATATATGAGTTCAATTATAAATAGTTCTAGATTTGAAACAACTGCGTGGTCATGTGAAAAAGCAGGTAGCCAATTTAAAAAATGTTCAATAACTCGTAGGGCTATTGGTGAGAGTGATGTACATATTGCTATTAAATATGCAAGTATTTGTCATTCTGATATTCATCAAGCAAATGGTGATTGGGGTAAAGCCATATATCCAATGGTTCCCGGACACGAAATAGCTGGGGTTGTAGAAGCGATTGGTAAAAATGTAACAAAATTCAAAATTGGTGACCATGCTGGTATAGGTTGTATGGTTGATTCATGTCGAAATTGTAAATCATGTAATAACAATCAAGAGAATTATTGTAAAAAAGGCGCTGTCTTAACATATAACTCTCGCATGAAATTCTCACATTGTCCTGGATATTCAGAAGATCCTGAAAAATGTGAACCAACATATGGTGGTTATTCAAAAGATATTGTTTGTGATGAAAAATTTGTATGTATGATACCTAATAATATTCCTTTAGAAAACGCAGCCCCATTATTATGTGCCGGAATTACTGTATACTCTCCACTTGTGTATTATGGAATACACAAAAATATGCGTATTGGTGTTGCCGGATTGGGTGGTCTTGGTTCAATGGCTGTTAAATTTGCAAAGGCATTCGGATGTAATGTGACTGTATTTTCACGTGGAAACACAAAACGCGAAGAAGCTATTACAAAACTTGGTGCACATAGATATATTGACAGTACAAATAGTGAAATGTTAAATAACGCTCATGAATCTCTTGATGCAATTATAAATACAATTAGTGCAGATCATGATTTGAATATTTATATGAATACTTTGGACGTAAATGGTAAAATGATTATATTGGGAGCACCTCCATCTCCCCTTTCTATTCACTCATTCGGATTATTTTTGAAACGTAAATCCATAGTTGGTTCTTTAATCGGAGGAATTCGTGAAACACAAGAAATGTTAAATTTTTGCGGAGAGAATAACATAACTTGTGATGTAGAAGTATGTAAACCAGATTACATTGATAAGGCATATGAGCGGACAGTTAAAGGCGATGTACGTTGGAGATTTAGTATTGACGTTAATGCATGATTTTTAAGCTAAAGATGTTATAAATACAACAATGTATTAAGTATAGTTTACGATAAATTAGTTAAATGTCACTAAAAAATTTAATGAGATTATTTTGTATTAATAGAGTGGTTGCGTTTACACCACCAACACCAATTTTACCTGCAACGAATACTTTTAATGATTTTATGAATGTTGCTTTTCCACTAATTGTTCCAGCACACGGTTCTATAGATGTTTTACACAGTATACAAGAAAATAAAACGAGAAATTATTTAGGTGGGGCGGTTTTTACTTATACCGCATATCCACTTATACACCATTTTTCTGAGGAAGCAAGTCTGGGTCTATTTTTAATAATATCAGCATATCATTTTAGACATCAATTTAGTTTTATAAGTAAAGAGTTCAATTTTTTCTTATCTGGGTTATTTATCGCATATGGTATTACGAAACCAGAGTTTTTGTATTTTTTCCTGACATTTATCCATACTCCTGCTCAATATTGGAAGTTTAGAGATAATTTAGTAAATGATAAAATGTTAAGTACAATTCTAATTACAAGTTTTACTATAATGGGAATGTGTATATCTTATAGTGATTGGAATGATAATATACTTATTATGCCTGCATTGATTGCTCATATGCTTTATCAAGAGTTTCTACGTTTCAAACTATCTAACTCCATAATTTGAAATTAAAGTATTTTATAAATTATTCGATGTTATATGAGAGAAAATGAGCAATATTACGGATGTTTTCCATATTATTTTTGTGGAAATAGTAATTTAGATGATAGACCGAATGAATTTGAAGAAACAGAGAAACCTCTAAAAGCACTTAATAGAAGAAAGGCGCCATATGATGTATTTGAAGAGTATCCTGAGATAAAAGATCCGTTATCTGATATTCACAAGATTGAAAGAACACATTCAAAAACAGTAAAGAAAGGTAGGTTAATTCATAAATATAACTATAATCATACTCGTACTATTACTGTTTATGAGAAAAAAGAGAAAGTACAAAAGAATAAGAGATGTTGGTTGTTTAGATGTTTTAGTAAAAAGTGTGAAGATAAAAACGTGATTATCAATAATTACTATAATTAATGGGTGATACAGCAATAGTAATTGATAATATAGAAATATCGCCAATTGGTATGTCTTCAAGAAATATGAATAAAGCCTCTTCAGTAGAAAGAGAATGTCCAATATGTTTAATAGAAACAAATCAATGGCGAGAAATGCCATGTTGTAATAATAATTTATGTCCAACCTGCTATGATGATTGGCATGGTAATTCGCAAAATCCGACTTGTGTTTTTTGTAGATATGACGACATAGAATATGTAAATATGGCAGAAGTAACACCAAATCAGGCGATTATTGTATTGACAAATAATACTAGAAGATTAATAACAGGTGTGTTCTGTTTTTTAGTAACTTATGCAACATTAGTCGTGTTATATTTTTGTGAAAAGAGAAGAGAAAAAAGAGGATAAAAGGAAAATGACTATTGGAAAAGATGAATATAGAATATAGTAATTTGGGGGAGTGGTTTAAAAAAGTTTGTAACGATGAAATAAAATCGTCATTGGTTCATTTAGTGGGAGATGTAGGTGTTGGAAAGAAAACATATGTGAGGAATGTAATAGAAAGTTATGGTTATAGATGTATAAATATAAATTGTATATATGACAAAGATCATAGTTGTTTTAAGAAGAAGACTTTTGTGAATGAACTATCTCATATAGTTACGAATAGGAATATAGAATATTTTTTGACTGGTAAGAAAGATGTTGTTATAGTCCATAATTTACATGTTATAACTGAGAAGGCATTTTATGATGATATTCTAAAGCTAAATGCAACAGTAGATTTTGTAACACCGGTTATATGTATATTGAATAAGAATTATATAAGTGAAAGATTTTTGTCATATATGACAAAAAATTGTATTGTATTCCGTCATGAAAAGAAAAAACATGAGGAGTTGAAAGAAATATTAAAAGATGTATGTAAATCATACGGAATAAAGACTGTGCCAAAGATACTAATAGATGAGATAGATAGTTTAAATGGAAATATATATGCTTTAATGAGAAAGTGTCGTGAATATGCATTTACAGGAACGTTATCCAGAAAAACATTTCATTCGTGTAAGATAGACAAAAATATAGTTACAAAGTGTTTTACAGAGTTATGTAACGAAAATGAGTCTTGGAGTCGTAAGCAAGATATTATAAAGTCACAAGGATCTTTGATAAGATTACTAATGCCAAGTCATGTGTTTGCGGGATTAGATAACAATGAGATTCTTACGTTTAAAGAAAAACATACGATATCTACTCTTTGTATGAAGAATATGTCTATTGGAGAATCATTGAATGGAACAAATAACCAAATATATGCATCTTTGTTACAGTGTATATATCCTACAAACAAAGTACAGAATACTACAATAAAAAGCATGGTATTATCAAATTGTCAGTCTACATCAAATATGTGTACTCTACCCAGATTACTATATCCACATCCAGATGAGCAATATTTGTATATACTATACTATATTATAGAGTCTATTGAACTTGAACAAGCACGTAAGAAAATAAAGGATGAAACTGGTTGGGATCAATGGTTACCAGCCTTGTCTAAATTAGGACTGAATGAACTTCAGCAAAAATATCTAAAAATATTTTCAAATTACAATATTTCAAAAAAGAAGGTCAATCGTTTTTTACTAAGGCTACATGGGGCTATACCTGATACAATTAGTATTTGATGATAATGTAGATCGAATTTTGATGGGGTAAACGTTATGTTTTTTTTGTCTAAGTAAAAATGTGACAAAATCTCCAGATGTTAGATAATTATGTCTTGTGAAGACACGATGTTTTTGTCCCCGAAATACGAAACGGATATGCGATCGATCATTATCCACAATACCATTAATACGCATATTTGAATAATTAGACAGTGTATCATTAAAGATAGGCCATATACCATACGCTCTGGAATTTTTCTCAAGAAAAATTACGTAATCGTTTTTTTTGGCAAAATATTTAAGGAAGATATTAAAGAAATCTTCAGATAAGCAGATGTATGAGTTTTGATTACATATAATTGAACCCGTACAAGGGGAATTATAACCAGATGAATATGATTCAATTTTCCCAATTTTTACAATCATAAAGCTGCTTGCCTTATTTGACCACTTGTTAAAGAATTTTTGTAACAAATTATTTCTAATTTGGTACATTTTATAAACCATAAGAAGTTTTCTAGTTTTATTAAACTGATATGTATTTGGCTCACGATAAAAACAACTTCTTAGCGATAAAAGTGTATCTTCATTATTATGGGTGAACATGTCTAAATCTACTTATAATAGTCATTTATTCCTTAAATATCTTATAATACTCATACCTGTAATAATAGTAAAAAGGTTCTAACAAATTTTTATAATTGTTATTATAATGGACTGCTATCGTAATCCAAATTATCGCAAATGTCCGGATAGAATGTCAGACGGAAGACACTTTACAAGTTATGAGCCAAATAATGCATTAAATTCAAAGGTACGTTATGAATTTGGTCTTGCAACTGGTTCAGAATATAGAAAATACTTAACACAGAATGCAATCAAATTGATGAATGAAAATTCGAAAGTAGCTTGGAAGGAGAATGGTTGTGGACCTTGTAAGAATCTATGTCTTGGTATTGATGAAACAAATCGTCCTGGTAATTCTACAGAATTCGACCAGAAATCGTGTATACCACCTGACAATTTTTTACAATACACGGGAGAAGATGGGACTACATATCCGATGTATCAACCGGAATTTACACGTCCAGCAGTGCCATCAGGTGCTATATTATCAAAAGATCCAAAAAGGACATTTTATGATTCTTAAGATTGATTATTAAGATTCCAAAAATTTATTTTTTTGACTTTCTTTTTAGTTTTTTAGAAGATTTTTTCTTCTTAAGTGTAGATTTTTTACCTTTACGTTTAAGAGTCTTCTTTTTAGATTTACCACCAACCATTGGTTTAACTTGAGTAGCATCTTCGCCCTCTCCGTAATAAGCACCAGAAATTGTTTCTTGTTCATTAACTTCTAACATACCATCGGGTAAATCATCTAATAATGGATATGGAGGTGCGTTTCCAGCATTTGAGCCAGAAGATTGAATTGAATTATCGCTTTGATTTACAATATCTTTATTTTGGGGAGTAAATATATTGAAAGTACCGCGAAGCCATTGGGTAAGTGCTTGCCATGAAAATGATGAACGTCCCAGAGCATTACTTGCGTTGGGAGCAGTCCCACCTTTTTGTTTTGAACCAGCCATACTATTTCAAGGAAAAAAATATTGATATACAATTTCAACAAAGAAACACACGCGATGATTTTTATTTTCTTCAAGAAAAAAACTACACACTTCTTTGGGAGTTGTTTTATTGAATTCAATCGATATATCTCCTAAGGATTCAGCAACTTTCTTCCAACTTAGACAAATATATCGAAATAAATTATTAATCCCTAACTCTTCAAGACCGTTAAATAGCAACAGGTATGGTGTGGGAGGAATATTATATTTTGATAGATTATTCAATATGTCAAAATAGTTTTCTCGAGGTTGAAAACTATGGTTTATATACCCACGTGTTTTAAGAGATTCAATATTCGTATCTGTTAAAATTCTCATATTGATAATGAAAATGTTTTATGTAATAATTCTATTACGCAATATCAATATATGTAAGACTTTTTAAAGTGTCAATATATGTTCTGTTTCGTAATAAAAATCCGTTGTTAATAACAAATAATACATCATTCAACTCTTTTGTTGTTTGTGTAGTTTCATCAAATGATTCTCTAAATAAATCCGGTGTATAAGACTCTTCAGTTAATGTGCTAATATCACTACTTATGCTAAAGGTTTGACTTAAACCTATCAAAACGGGTGTTTCTCTTGATTCACAAAATCCAGTACAGCCTTTTGGGCATGATGATGTACTACCCATAAAATATAATATCAGGATACAGTTATTTAACAACATCCATTTGAAGTAATATATGGTATGTATCTTGGTCCATCGAAATTGTAAAGTGTTACTGTAAATGAATCATTAAATTGTGGTACCGTTACAATATCTTTATCGGATAGTTCATCACATCCATATTCTGCACTACAATCTCTCTTATTACTAAATACAGGTAAATGAACACTAACAAATTTGTTAGTTTGTGTATAATACATCCATTTTGTGGCTCCACACCATAATCTTTTTCCATAAAGTGGAAGAATTTCAGAATTATCCGAATTTGTTAATACACCAATTTGTCTATAATTTTCAGAAGGACCACGAGTAGGTATATTTATTGGTACAAAATCAGGAGGATTTGAATTCATAGAATAATGACACTGTGGATGATTCACCGTGATATTAGATGTCCTTTCAATAACCTGTTGTTGTTTTGGTGCTTCTTGTTTATTTATCTGGTCTAACTCTTTGTTCTGATTAACAACCATTGGTTTTTTTTGATATTGTTTTACCTTCCTTTTTACAGGAAGTGTTACAGGTTGTTTTTGTTGAGTTGTTAATTGAATAGAAATATACATAAGAAGCACAATTATTATTGTCAATAGTTCTTTCATTAAAAAAATGTGAGATATTTTACAAAGACTATTATAATGATTTTCAGGGGTTCATTTAGAATGAATAGTTTTGAAAACACACATAAGTATTTATGGCAATATAACAAGCAAACAGATGAGTCAGGAACCTATCTTTACCATGTAATAAGACCACTCTTTAAAACTAATTGTGGAACACGATATTGGGAATGTTCAACAAGAAGTAAAAAGCCAAATACAACTCTAACTCTTGCAAATGGTGATTCAATTACAATAGACCATATTTCACGAAAAAAAGATTCTCTTCATATTACAATAACATGGTCTCAAACTACAAGTGGAATATGGAACTCTATAAAAAAAACACCTTTGGGCAAGATTATGTCTGGATTAGAAAATTCAAATATAAAAACAGAAGTACTCAAAAATATGGGAGAAAATATAGATGAAGAACTTGATAATGCTGTAATATTCTGTCAAAATCTTGCAAATGGAATACAGATATTACAAGATAAGCTCGGCGAAGATAAGCTCGGCGAAGATAAGCCCGAGTTACAAAATATTTTTCCAAAAGGTGAGTCTATAAAAAAAACACTTACATATATTGGTATCGCTGATTAATCTTCATCATATTCAAGTTATGGTTGTGATTCCTCGCTCTCATATGGCGCTTCCTAATAATTAAGATTATTGCGCGTCACGCGAGTGTCGGTAGAATTGATCGTGCAAGATTTCAAGGTCGACACGCACAATGGCGAGTTCCTGCAGGCGACGTTTGACATCGTACTAGTGTGGACCGACCCACGCATCCTCGTAGTCGAAGACCTCGTACATATCTAACACAGCTTCTATTTTTTGCGTTATATCTGCTCTTGCTTCATTGTATATTGCCTCTCCCCTTTCTCTTATCGACTCCATAGACATGTCTGTTCTTTGTTCCAGCGCTTCTCTTTGTGTTATTGTCACTGGAATAGTACTTGCTATTAAATTTTGCATTCTGTCTCTTGCTGTTACATATTCTCCATTAATTTGTTGTAATGTATACAAAGGCATTAGATCTAGGTTTTCTCTGTTCAACAATGGAAATTCTGGATCAAATTCCCAAAAATTGTTGATAATGTCTGTTAACAATTGTTGTCTTTGGTCCTCGATCTGACGACCCCTCGCCTGGACCGTGATCGGCGCCGGCTCTTCTGATTCAATTTCTGGTTCAGGAGGCTCTATCTCTGATTCAGACTCGTCCGCTTCAAGTGGACCTAATAACAAACTTGCTCTTAGACCAAATCTTTCAAGTATTTCTCTGCGTAAATATTCTGCAGAATCTCGCTCTGATTCATTATTGGATATTGTAAGACGGTCAAGTAAAGCCATCGCTTCAGATAAGTCTATATCATCTGGTAGCAAATTTTCATGATGACTTTCAACCGCAACAGTTATAGCAGAGTTTTCAGACTCTGAATCGGAAGGAGTACTATTTATATTTGGGTTGTTCATACCCCCTATATATTTTAATATGCGTTGTTTTCTCCCTCCAAAATGATGTTTTATTACACCATATATATCGTCTGGTCGATTCGGAATATTAGGACTTCTTGACATTTGATCTACTAGAGATCTTTCTTGATGCCTTTGTGAAAGATGTTCGCGCAAAATTTGTTCAATATTGAGTCTATTTAAAAGTGGGATATTTAGATCCGCGTGACCTGCAAGTGCAAGAACATCAGTATCTGTTTGTGCCGTGTTTAAATCGGGATTAGCTCCATTTTGTAATAAAAGTCGAACCATTGCAACATGCCCATGACTAATTGCCCCCAATAATGGAGTGTGTACATTCAGTCCAGGAACTTCTACATTAACTTTTGCACCTTTTTTCAATAAAAGTCTTGCAGCGTCAATATTTCCAGATTTGGCGGCTATAAATAGTGGAACCCTTATGCTTCCATTTATATTAGAACTTAAATTCGGATCTGCACCACCTTCTAATAAAATTCGAACAATTATATTATATTCGTTACGACCAATTTCGGGATTAATAGCAGGCGTTTGCCATAATTTTAATGCTGAATTCAATGGAGTTCTCCCAACGTGATTTTTTATGTCAGGATCAGCTCCATTTCTTAATAATATTTCAACTGCGCCTGAACATCCGTGATATGCTCCAAGGAATAGGGGAGTTTCTTGTTTATTATTTTGTTTATTGATCATCATCTCAAGCTGCTCTGCGAGAAAGCTTCTGCCCCACGAGTACCTCCCGATGGACATCTCTTTGATGTGGCGGATTAATTCAATAATTATGCCACTTGTAATAACGGGATAATAATTCATCATACATAAATGCAATGGAGTATCACCATCCAGATCTGTAACCATCGTATTGGCAGGTGGTACGCTGACCAGTAATTCTTTAACTAATCCCTTAAGATTATAATAGCATACTTGATGAAGCGGAGATAAAGCTGAAATATCTCCCTGATCATTACCCCAGCCATTATTCGGCGCTATATTAGGATCCGCATGGTATTTAAGTAATATTCCAATAATCTTATGAATTCTTTGATAGGATGATGGTGTCCACTCATCATCAATCCAATATTCGTGATTTTGTATACTTTCACCTTCGAAAGTTTGAAAAGCTATTACAAGTGGAGTTAACCCATCACTATTTTGATGATTAACAAGCATATCAGTGTTCTCTTTACATTCTATTTCAGAATTCGAATCTGATGACGAATCAGTTAATTGCATATCAGGGTCGGCAATATAAGGACATTGATTATAGCTGTTCTTCAAAATTCGCTCAACTTCTTGTGGGTCTTTATTATTGATGGCAAGTATAAGTGCATCTTCTTCAGGAGTTCCTCCCATTTGTTTGTAGTGGTATTTCAATAGACGCTTGTTACCACCATAATATGATTTAATCTCATTTTTCATATCATCTGGTATATCCTCTTTTTGATTTCTTGTTACATAGTCTGTTAGTGTTTTTGCTCTGCGTCTTTTTCCTTCGTGGATTTTAAGTATTCTCAAAATATCCGGATTTAAATTGTCTCGTTCATAATATTCCATCCACGTATTTTCTCCAGTTTTTTCAAGCGCCGAATATGGCTCAACTAATGCTCCATTTTGTAATAAAATTTCTACTACTCTTGGACGTTCAAGACGTATTGCCAACTGTAATGGAGTTACACCCATACTTGTTTTATGATTAACATTCGCTCCTTTTTCTATTAATAATCTAACTTTCTCGATATTACTTGCGATGGAGATATATAAAGGAGAATAGCCCATAATGGGATTTCCAACTGTATTAATATCATTATCTGGATGTTCTAATAACTTATTCAATATATTTAGTCCACGTGTATGATGTCTGAGTTCTTGTCTTAGCGAAAGATGTAGTGGATCTAAATCATTAAATCCGATTGCTTTAACATTGGCTCCATTTTGCAATAAAACGTCAAAAACTTCTTCATTTTCCTCGGATATTGCTATGTGAAGTGGTGTATTTCCACTCGTATTATTTGCATTAATATTCGTACCATATTCTATTAATATACTTGCGGATACACCATTTCCGAATGATGTATAATGAATTGGTAAATTTCCCCTCTCATCTGTTACATTAACATTTGCTCCATTAGCACATAATATACGTATTCCATCTATATAGTCCGATTTTACAGCCCAATGTAGTGCTGTTGAATGAGTGAAGTCAAATGCATCAATATTTGTAATATTTTCAATTAAAAGATTGAAATCATCGAATTCCTCATTATTTATTTGTAAGGGTTGTCCATAACCAGATTGGTTTCTTCTAGTAAACCACCCAAATGATATATCCAACAACCTTTGTTCAGGTGAAAGTTCCATTAAGTACATAGAAGATATTTTCTTATAAGGTTTAAATGACAATATATAGTATAGAAAGATGACTTACTCTGAAACAGAAATAGATTTTGTAAAAGATAAAGTGCAAAAAGAAATAGATAAAAATATTAATAACTGGATTAATTCACAACAAGAAAGTATCTTTTATTCTGAAGACCCAAACTATTTAAAAAGGGCTTTCAATTTTCTCAATAGAGAGGATGAATTTCTGGACTCTCTTCATACGGACAACTTAGATATGATAGAAGAAATGATAAGATTAAGATATATCAGTAACAAGAAATTTGGTATAAAAAATCAACAAGACAAACTTTTATCTTTAATTAATCTTATTGAGAACGAGATGGATTCTACACAAAGAAGTAGATATTTATCCAAGAGACATCAAGTGAATCTTAGCGAGACGCAAAACGTAGGCTACGGTGATGAGGTAAGAGAGAATTGTTTATTATATGGGAAATCTATGATGAAGGAAGACTTTGAGTATTTTACCCCTCGGGGGGCATGTGGTTCATGGGAAAATACCTATGATAAAAAAGTATAAAATTAATATATTTCTAACCATATAAAAAATATAAATTGTATTTTGTATAACTAACTAATATGGCTATGGAACGGATCGATCATCGACTTATTTTACATACAGACGATACGAGATTTTTTTATCGTGAGTTAGAAACCTTTAATATAGACCTTCCTATTAATGACTTCTGTTGGGATGTTGTTATAAAACTGTGTGAGATTTCGGAACAATATAAATTAACACAAGAAAGGAATTATAATATTAGAGAACTTGAAAAAACAGCTACATTAATTGGGTATTTAACAACCTCTTCAAATTGGCGACGACTGATAATGCCCTCCCAATATCATTTGAGAATCTACAACCCTTATTATTCTTATACTGACTCAGTTCGAAGTTTTATAATGTCCATTCAATATAGACTGAGCAGTATAAAAAGGGATTTTTTTTTAGAAACAAGACATATTAAAAGCATTTTGGGTAATTTTGAAGAATCAATATCGCCAAATATGATACAAAAAGTACTGACATGGCTTAAGAAAAAGGACAAGAATAGATATGGTGGAATAAAAAGAGGTATAAAAGAAGAGATTATACTTGAGCTGCGTACATGCGGGATGACAATTAATTCTGAGCTTCTTTGTGAGTTTATTGACAATAATAATCCAATGGATTTTGCCAAAGAATGGAAAGTCAAAACACATAGAAATGGTAAAAGAATGAAAAATACGGAGATTCGTAAATTGTTTAAAGAGGCATTTTTCCAAAGAGATAGAGATTGTGTTCGTTTTAAAATAATATGTCCATGTTTGAATTGTTTGCCAAAAAATGTAGAGAACTTGATTATTAGCTATTTATAAGAAGATATAGAAGAAGTTTTAATACCAGATAATGCCCAATATGTAGTTAAAATTGAACCACAAATAGTGAAAGGATATTTTGTATATATATACCACATGTCTTGTAGTACTTTTTTTCCACTATAGTAATTGGCATTAGCTTTGATAGGTAGATTGTATATATAATAAATAGTTTTTTCTGTTTTGTATATTGTTTTTCTGCTTTCACTAAAATTACGATATGGTTGTAATAACCACCACATTTTTCTAACATTATATCGAAGAATTAGTTTTGAACAATTTTCCAATTCGTTAGAAAACTTTCTGAAAATGGGTTTGGATGAAATATTGTAAAGATAGATACCTATTCTTGAAAGCATAATAAATATTATTTTTGAAAATTTATTATATTTTACAAAAGAGCGAATTTACTATTGAAATAGTTTCTTCTAATATAATATGAGAGCATTGGGCTTTAAAAATGGATTGGTCATCCTAATCGTGTCAATTGTAATATCATATATCGTCTATACATCAATATGTAAATCCAAAAAAAATAGAATTAAGATAAAAAGAATAGAGGAGATACCAAATAACGTATGGTTATATTGGGAGAATAAGCCAGGTAATAATGGAGTGAAGCCAACATACATTGATATGTGTCATGAGTCAGTAATTAAGAATAGAGGTAAAGATCTAAATGTAACTATTTTGAATGAGAAGAATATAAAGGAATATTTGCCTTCTTTAAGAGAGGATATAAATAGTTTAAGTATACCTCAAAAGGCAGATTATATTCGTTTGGCAATTTTGAATCGTTATGGTGGAATATGGTTAGATTCGGATATAATTGTATTGAAACCATTAACACGATATTTAGGTAAATTAAGAGATTATGACTATGTTGGATTTGGTTGCCATGGTTTAAATTGTAAATTAACGAATAATGGCTATGGGAATCCAGCGAATTGGGCAATGATATCAAGAAAGGGAGGTATACTTATAAAATCCTGTTTAGAAAGTGCAGATAATTTGCTAAATGGGGATGTTAATTTGAGTTATCCTCGAAATTATCACAAACTTGGCAGAGAATTGATATGGGATGAGATATCAAAGTTAAAATCAAAAACAAATTGGGACTATTTCCATAATACATCAGAAGGAATAGAACGTGATAATTATGGTGATAAGATAACAAATCCGAGATTAATGTCGAATGAGTTATTAAGTAATTCATATGAGTCTATTTTTGTACCATTATATAATACAGCACCAGGCTTCCCGGATTATTTTTTAAGAATGAAAAGAGGAGAGATTTTAAAAAGTAAAATGCTTATTTCACAATTATTTAGGAAAGCTTTATTTAATTGAGTCCTAAAAGATTAAGTTGCGGGGCAGATGCGGAGGGTTTTATGAATGATGTATATACATCATTTTTAAGATAGTTTGTAATATCTTTTGTAAATGAGGTTCTTAAGAAATTTACATCAAGTATTGTTCTAATAAATTGAATATCAAGCATTTCAATCCAAGAGTCTGTTTCTTTATTAATTTGGTCAACATCATGTTTGTTGTCGATTGGGCAAAAAACTTTAGTTATACCTGCAACAAATGCGCCTCTCATTTTTTCTTTAATTCCACCAACGGGATGAACATTACCATTGAGGTCAATTTCTCCAGTAAATGCAATGTTATTTTTAACAGGTATTTTGAGTATACATGAAAGCATAGCGACTGAAATAGCGACTCCAGCACTTGGTCCGTCTTTTGGTGTTGCAGTTTCAGCACAATGTAAGTGTAAATTAGAATTGGGATTAATATCAATTTTAAGTATTTTAAGTTGATCTTTTGATAAAATATTCCATATAGCAGTGTGTACAACACTAATACTTTCCTGCATAATCTTACCAAGATTTCCGGTTAGTTCTAATCTTCCATTATCTTTATTATTATGACAGTGTTTGATTTCTATATGTAAAATACCGCCACCACCGCTTGTGATTGCGAACAATCCTGTAGCAGTACCTTCTGTTGGAACGGACATGATTTTTTTGGGTTTTAAAGGTCTATAATCATTAAGAAGATCAGATTTGAGAAGATCTATGTTTATAACGATTGGTGTATCAATTTCTCTTCTTAGAACACGAATGTTTAATTCTCTAAGTATTGTTGAAAGGATTTGTTTAAGTTTTCTAACACCAGCTTCGCTTGTATATGTTTCGATAATTGTTTCAAGTATTTGGTCAGTAATAATGATTGTACTTTCAAGAAGACCAAGTTTAGCATATAATTCTGGCAATAGATATTTTCTACAAATTTTGATTTTATCATTTGTTCCGAATGATTCAAAATGTATTGAATGTATCCGATCTAATAAGATAGGATCAACTTTAGAGGGATCATTATATGAGAATATGAAGAGAACATGAGATAAATCAATTGGAATTCCATCAAAATATTTGTCAATAAATTCGCAATTTTGTGTTGGGTCAGTTAAATGTACAAGAATCCCGGTTATTTCTTGTCCTTGTGGTGTGTTACTAATTTTGTCTAATTCATCAAAGAAGATTATAGGATTCATACATTTGGCTTGAATGAGAGTATTAACAATTTTTCCACATGTTGATGAGGCATAAGTGTATCCATATCCTTCTAAACTTGAGCCATGTGTGGAGCCACCAAGTGCAATAAGAAAGAATGGTCTTGGAATTTCTTCAGCATCAATTAAACATTTACTTAATCCTTCTTTTGCTAAAGAAGTTTTACCAACACCGGGTGGACCATCAAATCCAAAACAATATCCTCGTTTAGAATGTCCAGTGATCCATTCACATATAATTTGTTCTATACCTCTTTTAGCAGAATATTGACCATATATAGCATTGTCAAGAGTTTCATTAACATGTTTTTGTGTATCTGAAATGATTAATTGTACATTGTTCCATTTACTATTATAGTCGTGATATTTTGTATTTTTGAACATGATATCAATTATTTCGGAAATAGAGTTAATATTTTCGGGTGAAGATTGTTCTATGAACGATTGAAAATCGGTAATAGTTTCTTGTATAGTCTTATTTGTATATGAAACAATTTTTTTCTGATCTGATTCTGATTTGAATTTTAAAGTTTTGAGTTTTAGTTTTTTTTTAGATGACTTAATGAGTTGAATGATATTATTACTGGATAGTGAGTTAAGGATAGAAAGTTTGTTATTAATACTAAAGAATTTATGTAAATCAATCCATGTATTAGGATATAAGATAGGAGGATTGGTTATAATATTTCGTGTAGAGAATTGTATTTGCTTAAGAAATATTTTTAGAACTTTGAACTGAGACTCAATTCTAAATATTCCGAATGGAATATCTAATAATTTATCTAAAAATATTTGTGGTTTACTAACATCAGCTGGTTTAGATTGTATCTCTCTAAGTTTTTCTATTGCAATTTTCTTAATTGGTTCAGATACATCAAGTGCACAGATTCTAATTTCGTAAGACTTATCGTCATATTCTTCATTTATGGTGTTCAGTTTATCTTCTGCAATATTCAAGCGTTCATTCAATGTTTCAATCGTATTAATAGGAAGTTTTTGAAGAAGGCTATCCGCTTCTTTTTGAGATTCTTTAAATATTATAGTATACAATAACATTGATATGAAAATTTTTTTTTCATCACCGATTGAGAACAAATAGATTAGATGATATTTTTGATATGGAGAACATTTGATAAAATCAGATGCAATAGCTGAAATAGGTTTACTTAGAATATTTTCATATAGTTCATATAATTTATCAAATTCATTCTTCATAATTTGAATAGTAGTAGTGTCTGAACGCAAATAGTATGGAAGAAGAGATATTCTATATAATTTTGATTGTCTTTCGTCGAGAGAGGAAAGAGTAATTTTTCTATTTTTGTTAAGAAGTGGTGAAAAGCAAAATATATGTAAAGAATCTTCTATAAAAATGCCTGATAATTCGTGTGCTTTCCATTTAAGTTTAATATCTGGGATGAATGAATCATCAAATGATATATTAGAAAGATTAAACACAGGTTTAAGATACGTACCTTTACATTTATTGTATTTTTTTACAACGAAACACGTATGCATAAATTGTTCCCACATTGTATTGATATCGAAAAGTCCTATTGTTTCATATGATTTAAAGATAATAGAATGATAACCTCCATAAATTTTTCTTAATGCCTCTAAATTTAACCAGATTTTACTATACTTATCTTTGGTCATATAATTATCAATTTCTTTGATGTAATCATTAACAATATCACACAATAATTTTACAGATTCTCCAATATATTTAAGATGATTTGACAAATTTACAATAGTTATGAAAAGACTATGTTTATACCGTAGATCGAGAAAATGACGCACATGTCTTTGAATAGGGATGAATCTATTGCTCATAATCAAATACAATAAATTAACTTCAACTTCCACTTGTATTGTCTTATATAATTTGGTTTAGTATTTTAGTGTATAAACGATTGGTAGATTGATATAAGAAAATGGATCAGGATGATGAAAATATATTCAAAAGAATCCCTGATATTAATGAGATAAACAGGATGATATCAAATTTAATATCCGGTTGGGAATCAAAATTGAATATGGATTATATTGATAAAAAACTCTCAAAAAAAGATACAGATATAGATGATATAGTCTATTTAAATACAGTTATTCGGGAAATATTAGGAGAGCTTTCTGCCAGTACAACATCTCAATTACTATCCGGAGTTAACAGATATATTAAGCGGACTTATTGGAAGGATGTTTCAGATAATATTACGTCAATACATATACTATTTGATGAAATAAATTCAAAATGTTTTAAAGATAATACAAAAGCCCCTTTAGGAATTTTGCTTATTGGTATATTTCTATCAAAATGTATTCAGTATAAGAAAGACAATCTAATCCACCCAGAAGCAAAAAAATTGAGTTTGGAATATATAAGTTGGTATTATGGCGATTATAACACTATACTTGACGAGATAACCTCTTTAGAAGATACATCAATATTTTGGATGGATGATAGAATAAGTTGGGAAGGTTATAACAAAGAAGAATTGGTCGTAATACCAATACAATATAAGTCAGAAGATCCTTCCAAACAATCAATACTATTAAGATGTTACATAAAGTCTATCAGTTCTTTTATTCGAGCAAATGATGTATATGGTTACATAATCATCTCTACAGATAAGCCTCCTGATTTTTATATAGAAAACAAATTGATTCATCCCAAAAATATTCGTCTATTTGTAAAGAAAGAAACAATGATAGTTAATGAGTAGGATAATACTTTCAATTGAAATAGCACATTATTTATCATTAGATGATCTAATATCAATTGCAAGAATAACAAATACACCCGATTTAGATGATTTTAAGGCATTATGTCGTGTATCAAATGGTGATTTATTTAAATATTTTTCTTACAAAGTTCGAACAAAAAAGACATATGTATCATATGCTATAAATGAAAGTATACAAGGAAAAACCCTATTCCGCTATGTACCAAAACCTTATAAATACGAATTATGGAATGAAATAATAAGTAATGGAGATTTATCCGAATATGAAAATGGATTAGACGCAGTTCTAAAAAGTAAAGAAAATGTACCAAGTAAATTTGAACACTTAATGTGTTCAGACGATTTTGCATATGTGGCACTAAGAGTTAACGGTTGTAGATTAAAACAGTTAAATGATAATAAACGGAAACGTATTTTAGTAGAAACCGCAGTTTTAGAAAATGGAAATGCACTAATGTATGCTCCTGAAGAGTTAAAAGACGATACGAGTCTTGTATCTTTATGTGTATATAAGTTTCCATATGCTCTTGAATATGCTGGTGCTTTTTGTAGATCTTGTAAAAATATCATAAATATTGCTACTTCAAATGTTAAATGGGTACGCAGATATGCTCTAGGTTGAAATGCGGTTCAGATTGTAATATAATACACATATTCGATTATAATGGAGATTGAATACACAAATGAACGTTTCCCATTCATAGAAGGGTTTTTAACCAGAAATGAATTGGAAGTAGACTATCTTCAGTCGTTTTTTCCATGTATTGATCAGAAGATTGATATACGAATTACGAAATGGACTTCAATAAAATTAGAAAACCGTATAGTAAAAATAACTTCACGTAACAATAATAAGGGTATTATAAGAAGCTCTAATGGGAAAGAATCTGAAGAAGAATTTCACATTAAATGTACCCCTATATTAGAACCATCCAGAGTATGTAGGCAAGACTTTTCACGATATAATTCACATCATTGGTTGCCAAGTGCAGAAATAAATAAATACATCCATTCTTGTCGTAAAGTGAATAATATGCGTAATTCTGCGTATACAGATACATTATGTAGTATAATTCTGAATAAATTGATTAGTCAGAATTATAATCCTCATTTTGGAATTATTTATGGAGTATATAGTGGAATATTAAGTGATTATGAAGAGGATATAACCGAAGAATATTTGTCACTCAAAACAGAAAGATGGTTTAATAGGATAACAAATTCGGGAAGATATAAAGTAAAGACAGTATCTGAAAATAAGGTGAACAGTTTAAAACAAGCTATCTCAGATATAGAAGTATGTGATTTAGATTCTTTTGCAACAGAAATACCATATTCTTCAGTACCTATGAAATCAGATATTGACGAAGATGCCAAACACTATCTTATTCATCCAAAAATTCCTGTACAAATTGTATTTATGGAAAAATTTGATAATACATTTGATAATTATGTGAAGAAACATATACAAGCAATAAGAGGAACAAAGAATGGATTAATACTTAATATTAGAAAGAATCATCTAATGAACCGATTAAGTGCGTGGATTTTTCAGATTTGTGCCGGTTTGTCTTGTGCAAATAAGATTTTAGATTTTGTTCATAATGATCTTCACGTTCAAAACGTAATGGGATTTCCTACAAATGAAGAATACATATACTATCGCCAAGATGGTATAAATTATAAAGTCCCAACATACGGATATATTATGAAAATCATTGATTTTGGTCGGAGTACATATGTATTTGATGGAGAGTATTATATTGGTGATGTATTTAATAGAGACGGAGATGCCGGTGGACAATATACACTACCTTCCAGTAAATCTTACAGAAAAAAAGGAATTATTCCAAATCCATCATTTGATTTAGCAAGATTTGCATGTTCCTTTGTTGAAGATTTAGATGAGGATTTCTGGCCAACTAAAGAAGATTTAGAGGATTATCCGATCGGAAGTTTGATTAATAGTTGGACTATTAATGACAATGGGAAAGATCTAATGGATATTGAAGGTTTTGAGTTATATATAAATATTGCACGATTTTTTAGAAAAAAAACACCACAATCACAGATAAAAGAGGAAGTTTTTAAGAAATATAGAACTTTTGATGCTATTCCTGATGATTCTACTTTGGATATATATCTCATATGATTTTTATCTTTTAACATTATATATCGCGATGATACCAAAAGAATCCGCAAAATCTTTTAAAATTGGAACAAAAAAATCGGGAGTTGATGATTTAGATTATTACGTTATAAAAGATAAGAATGGTTTAAAACGATGGAGAAAACAAGGTTGTTGGTTTGTAATATACAATATTAACCAAGAATCAAAAAAGAGATATTGGTACTATCCAAATAGTATGTTTCTTGGAGATTGGTCACATGCTGGTAATGGAACTACCGTTCCTATAAATAAGAGTTGGGAAAATGTAAAGTATCCACTAGAAGAACAATTTATTGGTAATCCTAAATATATAACGGAAATGAAAGAAAAAATTAAGGAATATTTTGATAAATTAAAAGAAAGGAACGTTATTACTTCATACAGAATTGTTACTTCAATAGAGTTACATAAATATATGAATAAATATGAATAAAATATGAAGCAAAAATTACATAGAGGTTTTTTTCTAAATCCCTCTAAAAATTACATTTTCGGGGATCTTACATTTCCTTAGTGAACAAAAGTTTATAGCAAAAATCTCCTCTAAAAAATCATTAATCTTTCTAAGATTCTAAGTTTGATGAATAGAATATAATATCATGTTCATAATATTCATGATGGGATTTAAATCTTGGTTGCATCAATTTCGCGTTTCAAAAGGTGAAAGGTATTCCCATCTTGGGATGCAATATTTTACTGGTAGTTATTATATTCCTGAGGAAAGGATATCTGCATTTCATAAGAAATATTATGAACATGTATTTACTCAATCAGGAAAATGTGATTTAATTGAGAGTCATAAGGAACTATGCTGTCTTATATATGATATAGATCTTACGATTCCCAAAGAAAATTATAATACCAGGGGGAAAAAACAACGGGGTTATACTCAGGAATCAATAATGAATTTTATTCAAGCTGCAACCAAGATCGCTGCTAAATATGTTGAAGCACCATGTTCTTCCTTTGATGCTTTTGTCTTAGAAAAGGATAAAGCAACCGTTCGAAAAGACAAAGTAAAGGATGGTGTTCATATTATGTTTCCCTATATCGTAACTGTTCCTGCTATACAACATTTGTTCAGAGAAGAACTTCTAGTACTTGCAAAACATATGTTCGAAAACGCTACAAATGATATAGAAGACATTATAGATGCCGCTATTATAGAAAGAAATGGTTGGATGATGATGGGAAGTGCAAAGAAAGAGGGAGATCCTTATAAATTAACGGGAATCTATCAATATCATTCCGATGATGATGTTGGAGAAACACCTCCAATTAGATTAGAAAATTCGGAGTATTACACATCTTCATTAAACCTTGTTGAATTCTTATCAATTCGACGCTTTACTATGGCAGATTTAGCAGTATTTAAAGAAGAAAAAAATACCGTTGTAGAATCTTATATTCAAAATTATGAAATAGAAAAAGCTCAGTCTGAAAATATTCATAATCGCCAATTAAATGGTGATAATCCAAACTTAGGATTTGAACCAAACTTATCTACTATAAAACAACTTGTATCTATACTCAGTTCAGAAAGAGCAGATAATTTTAACGCATGGATTGAACTCGGATGGTGTCTTCATAATATTAGTCCTAATCTATTTGAAACATGGGTATCCTTTAGTGAAAGATCTTCAAAATATGAATCACAGGCTCGCGCTAGTTGTGATAAACAATGGGATAAAATGCGAAATACTGGACTAGGAGTCGGTACCCTTCATATGTGGGCAAAAAAAGATAATCCAATGGGTTATGTTGAAATTGTTCAAAATGATTTAGAGCATTTCATTTGTAAAATGGTAAGTAGTTCGTCACATGAAAAAGATTCAAAAGGTAATAAAAAAGGACTCTCTATGGACGATATCATATATCATGTTGTTACTGTTTTGAAACAAAAAGTAGGACCATTCTTTATATGTTCTAGCTATGAAAGACGCGAATGGTGGGAATTTGACGGAAACTTATGGAATCCAGGAGATGGAGATATAGGTTTAAAACTTGAACTATCTGAGAATTTATACCAAGATTTTATGAATGTAAGTACTAAATTTAAAAGACTAGCTGAACTGAAAAAGGGACAACCAAATTATGAAAGATACGATGCCGTTGCTAATGATACCTTTGCCGTGGCTCAAAAATTAAAAACAGCCAGATTTAGAAAACAAGTACTCGAAGAAGCAGCAGAACAATTTTATTGGAATAGGGAAAAATCGGCACCATTTGATTCTACAAAATTTGAAGAAATCTTAAATACAGATAAAACTCTTGTTGCCCTTAAAAATGGTGTATTTGACCTTGAAAAATGTGTATTTAGAGAAAGCAGATGTGAAGATTATATAAGTCTATGTACTGGAACTGATTGGAAAGAATATCACTGGAATGATCCAATTATAGAAGAACTTCAGGATTTTCTAAAACAAATATTACCAAAAAAAGAGGTTAGAGATTATGTATTACTAGTATTGGCAACCAGTTTAGATGGTAGGTTAATCGCTGGAGAACATGTTCATATCTGGGTCGGCTCAGGAGGAAATGGTAAAAGCAAGTTAATCGAATTATATGAATACGCTTTCGGAAGATATTGTGCTAAATTACCAATTGCTGCACTAACTGGTAAGAGAGCTTCCGCATCTGCACCTCAGCCTGAAATTGCTAGACTTGTCGGCAAGAGATTCGTTGTTCTTCAGGAGCCTAATGAACGTGAACAGATTCAGGTGGGCGTGATGAAAGAGTATAGTGGTGGAGACAAGATAACTGTTAGAACTCTCCATAAAGAACCGTTTGACTTTTTTCCTCAGTTCACTATGTTTCTAACTTGTAATCAGTTACCAAAAGTTCCAGCAGACGATGGGGGAACCTGGAGAAGAATTCGTGTAGTTAAATTCACTTCCAAGTTTGTCGATGATCCTGATCCAGAATGCGAAGATGAATTTCCTATTGATTATGATCTTGCAAGAAAATTAAAAAGCTGGTCGCAGCCATTTTTCTGGCTTTTAACAGAACATTATAAAATTTTTAAGGAAAAAGGAATGAAGGAACCTGAGGATGTTTTATCCGCAACAAATGAATACAAAGAGATGAATGATAATTTTAGTGATTTTATTGTTGAACATATTGAAAGAGATATCAGATGTTCACTAGAGCTAGGTGAGATTTATAGCATATTTCAATTATGGTTTAAAAAAACTATTAGCGATAAACCTCCATCGCGGAAAGAGCTTCAACAATATTTAGAACGGAAATGGGGTCCTGCTTCCCTAAGCGCAAGATCCGGCAAGAAAGGGTGGAAGGGAATGAAGCTTAGAGAACATAAAGACGAACAAACTCATATGATATTTGATGATGAAAATACAACTGAGAGTGTTTTATGTTAAGTAGAAAATTCTTAAACAGCGTTTAATATAACAAATTTATTAGATATTTGTTAGATATGAATCGTGTTTTTAAACTTGTGAAGGGGATTATACCCAAAATATCTGATACTGAACTAATAGCTTTAAGATCTGGAACTACTTCTATTGACAGAGATATATTTAGAGGGCATGTCCCTATTGCTAAAGCGAAGAATTCATTCACTGCTGATGAAGACAAATTATACAATAAATTAGATGATTTCTTAGAAAAATATGGAAACAAGGAAGTCGCATACCCGAAGTTACCAGAAGGTTTACTTGAATCTATTGGAGAAAATGGATTATTTGGAATGATTATTGATCAAAAATATGGCGG
>MDSX01034634.1_pt1 | contig 37629 bp, 38 predicted proteins | sample 811141 | NCBI WGS metagenome assembly MDSX01 (sample SAMN05326642, study PRJNA326480) | marine metagenome | isolation source: seawater | place: Atlantic Ocean: South East | collected 2010 | reverse complement strand
CTTAATGCTGGCTCTGAAAGAGCTGTTCAGCGTCAACACGATAAAGGGAAGATGCTTGCCCGTGAACGTATTGAATATCTTCTAGACCCTGGATCGTTTAATGAAATTGACATGCTGGTAAGGCATAGGGCACACGACAGTGGCCTAGAAGAGCGCCCATATACCGATGGGGTTATAACGGGGTGGGGAGCAATAGATGGAAGAAAAGTTTTTGTCTTCTCTCAAGATTTCACCGTATTTGGTGGAGCGCTAGGAGAAGTATTTGCCCAAAAACTCCACAAGGTTATGGATCTTGCTCAATCAGTTGGAGCTCCCATGATTGGATTAAATGATGGAGCAGGAGCCCGTATTCAAGAAGGAGTAGTAAGTCTTGATGGATACGGAGGGATCTTTTGGAGAAATGTTCAAGCCTCTGGAGTTATTCCACAAATTAGTGTTGTGCTTGGCCCCTGTGCAGGTGGAGCGGTATATAGCCCCGCGATGACAGATTTTATTTTTATGGTTCGAGAGAAATCACATATGTTTATTACCGGACCTGATGTAGTAAAAACGGTTACCGGTGAAGAAATCACTCTTGAAGAACTCGGCGGTGCATCAAGTCATTCAACTAAATCTGGCGTATCTACTTTTGTAGGTGAAACAGAAGAAGAAGTTCTTGATGAAGTAAAAATACTTCTCTCTTATCTTCCCTCAAACAATCTTGAAATAACACCAGTAATACCAAGTGAAGATTCATCTGAAAGAACATGTTCTGAATTAAACGACTTAATGCCCGATAGCCCGAACATGCCATATGACATGAAGAAAGTAATTGAAGAAGTATTGGATGACCATGACTTCTTTGAATATCACTCTTCGTGGGCGCAAAATATTGTGTGTGGTTTCGGCCGGTTAAACGGTCGAAGTGTTGGAGTTGTTGGTAATCAACCCATGGTTCTAGCAGGTGTATTAGACATCCAAGCCGCAGAAAAAGCTTCTCGTTTTGTTCGTACTTGTGATGCTTTTAATATTCCACTTATTACTTTCGTGGATGTCCCTGGGTTTCTCCCAGGAGTAGATCAAGAATATGGCGGAATAATTCGACATGGAGCAAAGCTTCTTTATGCCTATTGCGAAGCAACAGTTCCACGCATTCAAGTAATAACTAGAAAAGCCTATGGCGGCGCGTATGTTGTGATGGATTCCAAATCTGTTGGGTCAGATTTATCTCTAGCTTGGCCATCAGCAGAACTAGCTGTGATGGGACCGCAAGGAGCAGTTGAAATCGTTTATAGAAGAGAAATTGAAGCTGCATCTGATCCAGATACACGGCGAGTTGAACTTGTTGATGAATACACAGAAAAATTTGCAAGCCCATATGTGGCTGCAGAGAGAGGATTCATAGATGAAGTAATTGATCCTTCTGAAACAAGATCCCGCTTAATCGCTGGATTAGAAGTTCTTTCTACAAAACGATCAGATATTCCTCAACGTAAGCACGGAAACGTCCCTCTTTAAAATGCCAAATACTCCACCCATTCATATCGAAGTTCCTGGAGCTGACCTAGAAGAGATTGAAGCGATCATTCTTGCTTACCAAGAGCTTTGGCCTGAGCCAATATCCTCAACAGTTCAAGATGAATCAACGGTATGGCGATTTTCTGGTCGTTGGTGGGTGGATAAACCGCGGTACTTTGAATCTTCTCACACTAGTAACTACCCCAACTAGGCCCTTCTACCAGAGCTAACTCACTTACTTTCTTCAAGTATTCCTCTCGTTCTACTTCAGAACATCCCATTGCCCGAAGATGATCCGTCAGCCATTGAACATCAATTAATCGTGACCCACCGTCATTCATTAAATCCACTAAGCCAACTAGAGCGGCTTTTGATGCATCACTTCGTCGATAAAACATTGATTCACCAGCAAATAAGCCACCAATACTCACTCCATAAAGCCCACCGGCTAATCCGTTTTTATCCCAAGCTTCAACAGAATGAGCCCAACCAAGATTATGCAAATCAAGGTAAGCGGAAATTATCTGTTCATCAATCCAACCTTTTGGGCGATTTTGATCAGCACATGAAGCGACTACTTCCCCAAAAGCAGTATCAACTCTAATTTCAAAACTTTTTAACGATTTCCTTAAAGAACGACTTACATTCAAATCGTCAAGATATAAGACACCACGAGGATCTGGTGACCACCATCCCATCATCCCGTTTTCTTTTATTGGCATAGGAAATAAACCATTACGGTACGCCGCTAACAAAGTGCCTGGAGTGACATCTGCTCCTACCGCAACAAAACCGTATTCGTCAGCAGTTGATGCTGGAGGGAATAACCAAATATTTTCTTCAGGCTCTATACCCACAGTTAAAACCGAACCAATCAGTCAACTATTGGTTCAGTGACAATCTCAATTGAATCTAAGACAACATCGCGGACTGGCCCACCACCATAGGGAGAAGTTTCATCTTCTTCATAAAGATCCATCATTGCTTTAAGGACATCTAAACCTTCTTGATCTGTCTCCCCAAAAACGATGTAACTTCCTTGTCCATTAAGAACGGCAACTTCGTCACCGGTACTAAGAAAAAATTGAGCGCTGGAAGAATTTGGTCCTGCACTACGAGCCATAACTAATTGTCCTGCCTCATAAGTAAATGGCCCGAAGGTAGACCCTCCACTTGTTGAAAAGAGACCACCTTCATCGGGGATGGTGTAGCCAGGGCCAGGATCACTCCAATCATTTGTGTGAGGAGACCCACCTTGGATGATCGCAAGTGAAGGATCAAATCTAAACAATAAGGTGTTGTCGTAATATTTGAATCTACTTAGAACAACAAAATTATTAGTTGTTTCAGGCGTTCTGTCGGTATCTAGCGAAACCCGTATTTCACCTTCGGAAGTATTAAAGACTGCGGTATAAGTCTGTCCGTTCTCTAAACACCAAATCGGTCTTCTTTCAAAAGTTAATTGCTGCTCCTGACTTCCATCGTCTGCGGGACAACTCGTTACTTCTTCAACAATGGTGGGGAGCGGGGCCTCGTCGTTTTTCTCATTATCAAAGAGAAATAGAAAAAGAATGGTTCCCGCTGTAACAACCATGGCTATTACTGAAATAAGACTAGTAACCCGCATTACTGAGGAATGACGGTTTTCGCTACGGCGTTTATTCAGTGGCTTAACTTTTTTAACCATGACTATGACCCTAACAATCTCACAACCAGTTCAGTAAAAATAACTCGTGCCTCGCTAGAGGGTGCTCTAAGTTATCCTGTAGATATGGCATTGGTAATACAAAAGTTTGGTGGAACAGCGGTCGGTGATCCTGGTCGTATACGTGAAGTAGCCGAACATGTTTCAAGAACTCTTCGTCGCGGCGATCAAGTAGTAATGGTTGTTTCAGCAATGGGGAAAGAAACAGATGAACTTTTACGTTTAGCAGATGACGTTTCTTCTACGCATCCTGGAAGAGAAATGGACATGTTAATAACTGCTGGGGAACGTAAAGCCACTGCTCTTATGTGTATGGCGTTGCATGATCTTGGGATTCCAGCTGATTCATTTACGGGAAGCCAAGCCGGTTTTCTTACTGATACAACACATACAAATGCGAAAATTCTTGAAGTGCGACCTGATCGAGTTCAAGATGCTGTTGATGCTGGAAGGGTTGCCGTAGTAGGTGGATCCCAAGGTGTTTCAACAGATAATGATGTTACTTTTCTCGGTAGGGGTGGGTCTGACACCACGGCTGTTGCTTTAGCGCACGCACTAAATGCAGATGTTTGTGAGCTATACACTGATGTCACTGGAGTGTTTACTACAGATCCTCGAGTAGTGCCTTCTGCAAGGAAAATGAACACGGTTTCTTTTGAAGAATTACTTGAAATGACTGCAACAGGTTGTCCAAAGCCTGCAATGCGGTCAGTTGAATACGCTCGTACCCATGGGGTACGACTACATGTCCGATCAGCGTTCACTTGGCAAGAAGGAACGTGGGTAACTGAGGAGGAACCCAATATGGAACAAGCCATCGTTTCAGCGGTTACGCATGACGTATCAGAAGCGAAAATGACTATTGCAGGAGTGCCAGACAAACCTGGTGTAGCAGCTCAAGTATTTCGATCGTTAGCTGATCGAGATATCAACGTTGACCTGATTGTCCAAAACGTTTCAGATCATGGAGTTACTGACATTTCATTCACTATCCCACACGATGACATACCTCATGTCGAAGAGGTGACAAATCAAATAGTTAAACAACTCCAAGCTCAGGGTGTTTCAGTTGACCCAGAAATCGCTCGGGTGAGTGTAATTGGTGCCGGTATGCGCACTAACCCAGGAGTAGCAGCAAAAATGTTTGAAGTATTGGCAGAGAAAGAAATAAATATTGCCATGATTTCAACTTCGGCAATTCGAATAAGTTGTGTAGTTCAAGAAAGCCGTGCCGAAGATGCAGTAAAAGCGCTACATGAAGCATTTGAATTGTCAGCATCGTAAATCTGCTTGCCAAGACAAACTCGTTAGGTAGCCTATAAGTATGAGTTCTTCTAATCTAAATATCGCAGTCGTTGGAGCCACAGGACAAGTAGGTACTGTCATGAGGCAGCTTCTTTTCGAAAGGGAGTTTCCAGTCGGAGATTTGAGGTTTTTTGCTTCATCTCGCTCCGCTGGCACCACGTTGGAATGGAAAGACAGAAACATAGTTGTAGAAGATGTTGCTACAGCGGATTGGTCAGGAATTGATATTGCTCTGGCTAGTGCTGGTAAAACCGCATCGCTTCAATATTCCCCTGTTATGGCAGAAGCGGGAGTTACTGTCATTGATAATTCATCCGGATGGAGAAACGATCCAGAAGTTCCATTGATCGTTTCTGAAGTTAACCCTCAAGATTTGAATAATATCCCAAAAGGAATTATCGCAAATCCCAACTGCACAACGATGGCAGCTATGCCAGTTCTTGCCCCATTACATCGTGAATCAGGCTTGGAGGCATTAGTAGTTGCTACTTATCAAGCAGTTTCAGGTGCAGGACTAGTTGGCGTAGAAGAATTAGTATCTCAAGTCCGTTCAGTAATTGACGACGCACCGACGCTCACGCATGATGGTAAAGCTGTCCAGTTCCCGGAGCCTTCATCATTCCCTCGAACTATCGCTTTTAATGTTGTTCCTCATGCTGGCTCTTTTATTGACGATGGGCGTGAAGAAACCGAAGAAGAACAAAAACTTCGAAATGAGACCAGAAAGATACTTGGAATCCCTGACCTCAAAGTATCTGGCACGTGTGTAAGAGTTCCTGTTTTTACAGGGCATTCGCTTTCAATACATGCAAGGTTTAATAAACCTCTTACTCCTGAAAGAGCTACAGAGTTATTATCCGATTCTCCAGGAGTTGTTTTATCGGATGTACCTACACCATTAGATGCGGCAGGAACCGACCCTACGATTGTCGGCCGTATCCGTACAGACGAAACAGTGGAGAATGGATTAGCACTCTTTCTCTCCGGAGATAATCTTCGTAAAGGTGCAGCTCTTAACACCATCCAAATTGCTGAGGAACTCCTTAAACGCAGATCTTAAGGCGGATTAGTAACATAACGATTTATTGCGTCATCAAGAGATAAATCGAGTTGATTAGCCAAGCTAGCTAGCCAAGCCAATACGTCACCTAACTCATGGAGTTGTTCTTCTTTAGAACCTTTCCGAACTGCCTGAGCAAGTTCACCAACTTCTTCACAAAGCCAAGCGACAGTTGGAGGAAGCCCACGCTCTCTATCCATATCGCCGTACAAGTTCTCTACAAGCTCTTGAACATTATTTAAATCCATGTGATTACCGTAATGCATCGTTGTTGAAGTATCCCCGATAGGAACCACAAGATAGAGCAGAATTGAAGTGTGTTAAGCGACGATCAGGCAACGCATGTATTACAAGCCTTAGATGCTCTTGATGAGTTAGAAACTGCAGCTTTGAAACTACTTCGAGCCGAACTTTCTTCCGGACCAACTGTGGATGGTCTTATTGCTGATCCACTGACTGAAGGGTCACGTCTTGACCTCTTATGTCTTGCGGACACTTTGGCTGTTGACCTCTTATCAATTTTAGGACGTCGCGAGTCAATAGCCCGTTTAATAGAAAATGCTCCTAGTTCCTCTGCACGTGACGCATTAGCCCAGCATTTCACTCGCGGTACTGTTTAATTTAAGGGTGAGGATCTAATTCTGGAACAACTTCAGATGCTGGCCCAGTAATCCCGTAAGTAACCGCACAGACAATAACAATCGCTCCAATGACGGTTGTATTAGTTGGAATTTCGCTGAAGAAAAGCCAAGCCCAAATTGAAGCACAAACAGTTTCAACGGGAGTGAACAAACTAACTTCTGCAGCGGGAGCATATCGGGTAGCGCTAGCTAGTAAGAATCGTGCTAGAGGACCGAACGACGCACCCATGGCTAAAGTTGCTAAAAACGCATCGCTATCAATCGTTGACGGAGCGGCAGGAATAGAAGTAACAATTACGATAAAAATTGCTGCTGCAAGCACAACAAGTATTCGCGGTAAGTCAGGGTAACGCCGCCAAATAGTGAGATTAAATGCATACCCGCTAATGCCGGCAAGAGCTAAAAGATCTCCACCAATTCCACCTCCGGACATGGATCCACCAACAATTACAAGAACCCCAACGGCAGTACCAGCGATTGATTTCCAAGTGCGTCGGGAAGTGTATTCACGAATAGTTAAGCGTGCAAAAAATGCTGCCAAAATTGGTGCAGCCGCAAGGATAGCTACCACATTTGATACAGAAGTAAGAGTTACAGAAATAGTGAAAGCGGTGGTGCTAAAAGAAGCAAGCAATCCTGTAAAGCAGAGTATTTTTAAATGCTTTCTTATTTCATGAAAAAGCTGGTTGCCATATGTTCGCCATGCAGCGATTGCTACTACAGGGACAGACCACGCTCCAGCCATAAAAGCAATTGTCCAGCCACTTGACGGCTGTGCAATTCGAATAAATAAAGAGTCGCTTGAAACTAAAAACATTCCAGTTCCAGCCATTAACAAACCCAAAGGCCGCCCAGAAGGCATATTTTGTATCCTCTTCATCGGCGCGACCCTAACTCAATCAAAGAGATTTATTGTTCATTGCCTTCAATATGTAAAAAAATATTTCACAAAATACTTTTAAAAGAGAGATGTTGTGACACAATGCGCGAGTGGGATCATTACCAAATATTCTTTTAGTCACAATTGACCAATGGCGAGCTGATTGCTTAGGCGCATTTGGAAACTCTCTTATTCAGACTCCAAATCTTGACAAATTGGCAGCAGAAGGCACTCTTTTTAAGGCACACCACACGCAAGCTTCTCCTTGTGCTCCTAGCCGCGCCTGCCTACTAACTGGCACCTACCAGCACACCAACCGAGTTGTTTTTAACGGAACACCACTTGATGCAGATTTAACAAATTTAGCTTTAGAAGCACGAGCAGGCGGTTACGACCCTCAACTCTTTGGACACACCGATACGACAATTGATCCACGAACTGTAAATGATGCTGACGATCCTCGACTATCTACCTATGAAGGCCCTCTGCCTGGATTTACAGTTGCTCTTGAATTACCCGAAGAAAGAGAATCCTGGTATCAATGGCTTCAAGAAAAAGGTTATGACATATCTGACCGAGAAAAATTTTTAAAACCAGAAGGTAAAACACCAATACCAGAAGGGAAAGGACAAACTTGGCCTGCTTCAATTTTTTCCGCGGATGAAACAGAAACAGCATTTGTCGTAGAAAAAGTGATAGAAAAAATAAAAACTCTTCCTGAACCATGGTTCCTTCATGTTTCTCTTTATCGCCCACACCCCCCATTTCATGTTCCGGCACCGTTTAATGACATGTACGACCCTGAAGAAGTTCCGGAACCACTTCCCGCGGGCGACATAAGTCATCCTTTTCTTAACACCCTCACCGGGTTACGGGCTTTAGATATCCCAGATAACCCGATTGAAGTTAGACAAACCCGGGCAACTTATTACGGAATGGTCACCGAGGTTGATAATCAAATGGGAAGACTTCTAGAAGCGATTTCTCCAGTAGAAGATCACACAGTTGTTGCTGTCACTTCAGATCATGGAGAAATGCTGGGAGACCATACCCTGTTTTCAAAAATGGGATTTCATGATCAAGCATTCCATATACCGTTAATTATTCGCAGCCCTCAGATAAATGGGCCCAAGGGTCAAGTAATTGAAGAGTTCACTGAAAATGTTGACATCATGCCAACTCTTCTTGATTTGGCGAATCTTCCGATTCCAGAACAGTGTCAAGGACGCTCTTTGACACCATTTTTGAAAGAAGGAAAAGCTCCAAAATGGCGTGACAAAACGCATTGGGAGTTTGATTACCGGGTATTTGCAAACATGATTGATTTACCCTTAGATGAATGTCATCTTGTGGTTGAAAGAACAGAAACTACAAAACTTGTCAAGTTTGGTGAATACCCGGCAATTTATTTTGATCTTGAAAACGATCCGAATGAACAAAACCCACTTACTGATCATCCATTAATGGAGGAAGCGATTCAAAGCTTAAATAGTTGGATGCCTCCATTCCGTAAGAGTGAATTAGTTAATCGACTAGCTACACCAGATGGGATGATTACTCTTTCAGACCCGCCCTCTCGTGACTCTTAGTATTTCATATTTCCACTAGAGTGAATAAATGACACAAATACTTATAACAGGAAGCAACAGTGGTTTTGGGAAACTAGCAGCATTGTCTTTAGCTCGAAAAGGACATCATGTAGTTGCAACTATGCGTAATCTTTCAAAGGGTCAGGATTTATTAGATCTTGCAGAAAAAGAGCAACTCTCTCTTGAAACAAAACAGTTGGATGTAACTAATCCCGAATCAATTGCATCATGTATCGAGCATCCTGAAGAAATTGATGTGCTCATTAATAATGCAGGATTTGAAGTACAAGCAGCAATTGAACAAATTGATGACGAGTTAATGTTGCAGCAACTTGAAACCAATGTTTTCGGTCCATTACGAACAATGAGGGCTGTAATTCCGGCATGGAGTGAACGTGGAAGTGGAGTGATTGTCAATGTAAGCAGTATCGCTGGAAGGGTTGCGTCTCCTTATAGTGGAGCTTATTCTGCATCAAAATATGCGCTTGAAGCATTAAGTGAAGCGGCACACTTCGAAGTGTCACAACTTGGGATCCGTATTCACTTAATAGAACCTGGAAGATTCCAAACAGGATTTTTTGACAACATAGTTAGACCGGAAAGCTGGGACGGTTCACCTCAAGAACAAAGAGCTCAAGAATTTAGAGAATCTTTAACAAGCCTTGATGGAAACGGCGAACGTCCAGACCCTCAGTTAGTTGCAGATGCAATTGTTAACGCAGCAACAGACCCATCCGCCCCATTTCGAAAGCTGGTTGGAGGTGACGCAGAGTTAATTGATGCCACAAAGACAGCAATGAGCTTTGAAGAATTTGAAGCCACGATGCGGGCTGCACTTAATTGGTATGACTGAGCTTTAGAAGCCCGCAGGTTTTTGAAATCCGCCAAGTTCATTAAAAAGAAAGCGACCAATAGCCAAAGGCGTACGATCCTCAAGAAATGGTCCCGCAATCTGTACACCTACTGGTAAACCGTCAATCATCCCGATTGGCACGACAGTTGCTGGTAACCAAGAAACTCCAGTAATCCCCATCCACTTCATCTGATCGCTATACATGCGTTCGTTTCCATCAACAAGAATTTTTCTAAGAGTAAATGGAGAAGAATGATCATGTGGAATAGCTTCAGTAAGCGTTACAGGAAGTAAGACAACATCGTAATCAAAGAAAAATTCTCTCCATTTTGCTCGTTGCTGCATTCTTCTTTCATTCCAACTCAGCCACTCGCGATGGCGAAGAGCAGCATGCCATATACCTAAGTCACCTTGTGGAGAATCTTGCTTTTCAGCAATCTCTTCTAATTCAGCAAGAGTCCATGTTCCTGCTTCAGCTGCCGAAAGAAGCCGCCAAAAAGTATCAATAGATTTTTCAAAAGAAAAGTCCGGTCGGGCCTCATAACTAACAGTGGCCCCACTATTTTCCAGCACAGAAGCTGCGTTAAGAAGAAGACTCTTATAAGCATCACTTATTGGAGCAGTCTTTTCTTCAATCCAAACCCCAACACGGTAATCAGAGATTTTTTCGTGTCGGCGTCCAGGAAGATGTAACGAGTATGCCGTCTGGTCCCACTTATTTGGACCAGCAAGCACATCAAGTGCTAATACAAGATCGTCAACATCCCGAGCCATAGGTCCCGCAACTGCAATATCAGCTTGACTCAAAGTTCCCGGCATGCCCGGAATTTGCCCAAGGGCAGAAACAACGCCATAGCTTGGCTTATGTCCACAGACCCCAGACCAATGACTTGGAATTCGAATAGAACCCCCAATATCAGAGCCCAACTCAAGTGGGGTGTAGCCGGCGGCTAAAGCAGCTCCTGAACCACCAGAAGAACCACCTGGGGTTCTTTCAATGTCATAAGGGTTATTTGTTGTTCCATAAACTTTGTTATAGGTCTGTACATCTCCCGCCCAAATTGGAAGATTCGTTTTTCCATAAACAATCGCTCCAGCTGATTTATAGCGCGCTACCGGATCAGCATCATGGTCAGGTAAAAACTCTGATAATTGAGACGCCCCTGAAGTAGTAACAAGTCCTTCGGTCTGAAAGCTGTCTTTTATTGTTATCGAGACTCCGTGTAATGGTCCTAATCGCTGATTTTTAGCAACAGCAGCATCAGCAGCGTCAGCAGCCTCTAATGCCCTTTCTGCATCAAGGGCTACGACAGCATTTATTGAATTATCAAATTGTTCAACTCGAGCAAGTGCGGCTTCAAGTAATTCACGACTTGAAACGTCACCCTTTGCTATTGCGGTTGCTGTTTCAATAGCAGTGCTATATGCGTATTCTGACATTGTTCTCCTCAACACCTCTTTTGCATTTTTACACAAATTGAACAAATTCCTGAAACCGTCATCGGGGTCCATCAAGAAGATACTTTGTTGTGTCACGCTTTATTTATGTCAACGGACGAACAGGTAACTCTTACAGGTAGTTGCATGTGCGGAGAGGTCCGCTATCGAATTACCGGACCTTTACGTGAAGTAGTTAATTGCCATTGTGAACCATGCCGACAATTTACGGGCCATTATTTGGCTGCAACAGCTGTTTCCACTAAAGACATATTTTTTGAAAAACAAGAAACATTGACTTGGTACCATCGAACTCCAACCGTCCGATACGGGTTTTGTTCACAATGTGGATCATCCCTTTTTTGGCACGATGCCACACGGGAAAACTTTTTTGCAGTACCTGCAGGGTGTCTTGATCAACCAACAGGACTAAGCACAGTTCTAAATATTTATACAGAAACCGCAGGGGACTATTACACCCTTGACCCCTCTCTCCCATGTGAAACCGGTGACGTAACTAACTGGTAAGCCATTTCAAAACTCTTAAATTAGAAAATGATTAGAAAGTATTTTTATTTTTCTGGACGAAAAAATAGAAGTAGTTGTAGTAAACCAGCGCCAATTCCTAAACCACCAGCGATCCAAAATCCAGCCCAACCCATTAAATCTTCAGAAATTCCCAGAGTGTGGTCGATAGACCAGTCACCGGGACCAAGAGTAGCAATTGCCAAAGCGGCAACACTTAAAACAAAGACGTACTCCCAGCCTTCTTTAATAATGAAAAAACCATTGTTTCTATGAACTGTCCACCCAGCTACAACCATGATTCCAATTATTCCCGCAGCCGCAAATGAAGTAAGAAATCCTAGACAAAGTATTAGTCCACAAAGAATCTCTGATAATGCTGCCATCCATGCATTAAAAGTTCCCGGTTTCATACCAATACTTTGAAACCAACGGCTCGTTCCTTTAATTTTGCCACCGCCGAAAATCTTATTCCACCCATGTGCGGCGATTGTTATCCCAATAGATAAACGAAAAATCAATAGAACAAAATCTTGTTCGGCGATTGTTATCCCAGAAGCAGTAGAAGCGTTCACGGACTATTTCTACGCCGTCAAATTCAAAGAGTCAATTTAGCGGTGAAGAGTTTCTAAAGTATTTAATCCAATCTGTTAGATATTCATCATCTAAATATCTCCTTTTTAACAGTTTCTAATAAGAAACAAAAGGAGAAATTAATGGATACAACCTGGATGGAAAAAAGTTCCTGTATAGATCTTTCCCCTGACATCTTTTTTCCCAGCGATGGGGTAGGAGTAATTACTGCAAAAAGCATTTGTGAAAGTTGCTTAGTAAGCAAATCATGTCTTGAATATGCACTCCGAAATCAAATAGATCACGGGGTATGGGGTGGCTGCTCAGAACGTCAGCGAAGAAAAATCCTTAAAGCAAGATGACTTAATTGTTCATTTGACATTAGGTCTTAGAAATATTTACCTTTGGTCGGGTAAGCGGGATTTGAACCCACGACCTCCTCGTCCCGAACGAGGCGCGCTACCAACCTGCGCCACTACCCGAAGAAATTGATTTAAAACGTCAAGGTGAATGATTATTGATTAATAGTCTCTGACGTCACTAAATGCTGTAAAGCTAATGGATCAATTGGTTTCACAAACCACCCATCAGCATCAGCTTCTTTGGCTAAAAAGATATCGGCTTCCCTATCTAGCAGTAGGAAAACTTTTTGAATGGGGATTCTTTCAGCCCGACTTTCTAAACGAACTTCAAGACAGGCAGCTACACCACCCATATTGCCAATTTGTAAATCGAGAACTATGGCTGCAGGTTCATGCACATTAATAGCTTCAATAACATCCTTACCCGCTTGAATCCTGACCATGTCGTAATCGCCACTTAGTGCAGCCTCTACTTCTTGGTATGTACGTTCAACACTGGTAGCAACTAACAGAACAGAAGAATTACCCATAAATAGGAGCGTATCGGAGTGATAACCACACAGTTACGTTAGGGGTAGTGCAGATTGTCTCTTTATCGGTCTACCATTTGATGTATAGAACAAATAGAGCAGGAGAACTAGTGTTAGAGATCGCTGTTGAACATCACGATAATTATGTTTCATGTCGCCCCATTGGAGAACTTGATGCGTACACAGTCGCTCAATTCAGAGAATCACTTACACAATTATCTGAACATCGATTCATACTTGTCGACCTTTCAGATGTGCCATTCATGGATTCAGCTGGCCTTGGAGCTTTAATCGGAGGCATCCGAAGGGCAAGAGAAAATGAAGGCGATGTCTCAGTTGCATGTAATCGTCCGGCGTTAACTCGACTATTGCACACCACCGGTTTTGACCGCATCGTCCCAGTTTGTGAAACAATTGAAGAAGCCGTAGAAGCTCTCACAAATCCAAACTCTGATTGAGGGCTCTTATCCGCGTGCCTCTACGCTAGATAATCTAATCCCCCATCCTTATTGAGATTTACGTGTCACGACGATTTACTTTTCCTTCAGCACTGTTGCTTATCGCAATCGGACTTTCAATCTTTGCGGTTCCCGCGTTTGCTGACCATGGTGAAGGAAACAAAGATGACCAAGAACAAATACCGTTTAATGATTTATCTGGGCCTTCTCGAGCAGTAGAAGTAGTTGAAATAAGCGGATTACTTGATCCGGTCTTAACAGACATGATGATTGACACGTTGAGCAATATTGATCCGACAGAGACGTTGGCGATTGTTTTTCAAGTAAATAGCACCGGAGCAGTTGTTTCTAATGAAGTTTTGGTTGATTTAGCTGACCACATTCTTGATGCACCGGTACCTATTTCTTTTTGGGTTGGCCCATCTGGAAGTAGAGCTACAGGTCCTATGGCTCAACTAGTTGGATTAAGTGATGATGTCGGTATTTCACCAGGTGCCCGATTTGGGGCGATGGGCGATTCAATATTTTCTGAAAGCTCAAATTATCAACCTTTTAACTTGCCAGCTGATACTGATTTAATAACGGAAACCGTTGGTTTCAATGAGGCCTTTGAACGAGAGTTAGCTCGTCAATCTCCTGTATTGCCGGATCATCTTTTCGGAATAGAAGGATTTGAAGTTGTTATTGATGAAACTGCGGATCCTCCAACAGTTGAACCAATTACACAAACACGATTTAAAAAATTAGATGTCGTAAAACAATTTTTTCATACAGTAGCTAGCCCTGCTGTGGCCTATCTTCTCCTCATTGTTGGACTTGGGTTACTTGTTTTTGAGTTTTTTACCGCTGGTGTAGGAATCGCTGGAGTTCTCGGCGCAGGATGTTTTTTATTCAGCACGTATGGTCTTTATGTTCTTCCAACACGTTGGTGGGGAATCTTTCTTCTCGTGCTGGCTTTTTTCGCTTATTCCATTGATATCCAAGCTGGAGTTCCAAGAACATGGACAGCAATAGGAACTATTTCATTAATTTTTGGATCACTATTTTTATTTAATGGAACCCCACTTTCATGGATCACCTTGGTAGTTGGAATCATTGGAGCATTCGCAGGTATGGCTGCAGGAATGCCAGCCATGGTAAGAACCAGATTTTCTAGCCCCACCATTGGACGAGAATGGATGATTGGGGAGACGGGCGAGGCAATAGAACCATTATCGCCAAATGGTTTAGTTAAAGTCCGGGAAGCCGTATGGCGCGCGACAACAAACCGGGCAACCCCCATTGAAGTCGGGGAGACAATACGTGTAGCCGGTATTGACGGATTATGGCTTGAGGTAGAACCCGAAGAAGGTGCTGCCAAAGATTACAGAGATAGATCAAAAAACAAATAAGCCTGTTTATTCAACTTCTTCATCTTCTTTTTCATCTAGAAGTGGCGCTACTTCTTCTTTAATGAAAGCGATAGAAGAAACTTAGAAATTTTGTCATTACATGCCGCCCAATGCGAAATTATTCGTCGTTCAAGTACAAAATGATAAAACACTTTACTTGTGTTCCTACAGTTGGGGGATTGGTGCTAGGAGATCAAGTTAGTCAGAGTAAGTGGAGAGATTTAGCAGCATGTCGCGGCCCACAATCTCAAAACTTTTTCCCACATTCTTCACAAGAAAGGCGCGATGAAAGACGCCGCCGCGAAACACAAGCAAAGAAAATTTGTGATGCTTGCATAGTTCGTGAAGATTGTCTCACTCATGCTTTAGCAATACGCGAACTTTACGGAATTTGGGGCGGAACAAGTGGTGCCGAAAGACGAGAGATGCTTGGACTTTACACTTCTGCAAAAAATGAATCTAAATAGAAGGAAGTCGCGGGCCAGCAATACGAACGTCACCTCGTCTACGAGTTACCCCCGTCGAATCAAGATGCCCGAGAAGAGGTAGAGCATGTTTACGCGTGTTTCCCGCAGATTCTCTAAAAGTTGAGACAGTAAAACCTTCCGGATTTTTTTTCAAAAGTTCAGCAGCGAGCCTCCCAGCCTCTTTAAGAGCAGAAGGAGAAAAAAATATGCCATCTTGTTCAATCACGTCACCCCTTCGAACAAGTTCTCTTAACTCCGCCCTATCCACTCCCTCCGGATCTGGGGGAGCGAAAAGTAGTTCATTTAACTTTTCAACAAAAGGATGATCTGATAACGAGTCCAAAGAGTCTGCAGCCAATAAACGCCCACCACTTGATTTCAAATCTTCTAATAATTCTGCCGCGGCCCGATCACGCTCATCCAATTGAGATAAATCCAAACCAAGAGGACCAGATAAGGCAACCTCCTCACGAATCCTCTCTAATGTTTCCCTCAGCACAGAAGGCTCAACAACCCACTTACCTACATCAGAAGGAAGTTTTTTACCAGTCAAACGCTCCAATTCTGTTGCTTCAACCCAGCCACGCTCTTTAATAACTCGCTCAACAGAAAGATCTGGCTCTGCCTCACTTGCAGTTAACTGAGGATCAACATCCAGAACTTCACCACCACCAATAGTTTCAGAACGGCCACTTTCTCGAAGAATAAACCGGTCACCGGGTAAAAGAGGCAAACCAGTTGATGCGTAAAACCGAACTGTCCCATCTGAACCCGGCATTAATTCATTAGATCCAAGAACACGCATTCGAACAGAGTGTTCCCCTGAACCCAAATACAAAACATAAGCACCTTTTCGAGAAACAGAGTGATCTAACTGCTCTAAGACACGAAGCGAAGCATCAAAAATCGTAGTTTCATGCCACTGACCATTACGAACTAAAACATCACCCCGCGCTAATTCATCGTGACTCACCCCTGACAAGTTCAATGCACATCGACTACCGGGAGGCAAATCAAAACACTCCTCATAGTGATTTTGTAAAGACCGAATTCTGACCTGACGATGATGCGGTAAAAGTTCTAAATCATCATCAACTTTTAAAGAACCACCAGTAAGTGTTCCTGTAACAACTGTCCCTGCTCCCTTTGCAGCAAAAACTCTGTCAATCCATAACCGAGGACGGTTTACATCCTCACTAATTGGTAATATGTTCAAGAGGTCATCTAACGCATCACGCAATTCGTTAACCCCGAGTCCATCTAATGCGTCTATATGAATAACGGGGACACCTTCTAAAAATGTTCCAGCTATATGATCTTCAACCTCTATATGCGCAAGCTCAACCAAATCTTCGTCGCATAAATTAACTTTCGTTAAAGCAACGATTCCATGTTTAACACCAAGTAATTCCAAAATTCTTAAATGCTCCTCAGATTGTGGCTTCCATCCTTCGGTCGCAGCAACAACAAAAATACATGCCTTAAGAGATCCAACGCCTGCCAACATATTTTTTATGAACCTAATATGACCGGGAACATCAATTAGAGAGACCGAACTACCAGAAGGTAGTTGCGTAACACCAAACCCAAGATCAATTGTTAAGCCACGTTCTTTCTCTTCATCAAAACGATCAGGATCAACACCAGTTAACGCTTTAACAAGAGTTGATTTTCCATGATCAACATGTCCGGCAGTTGCAATGACATGCATCAGCTCAGCGCTGCTTCAAGTGCAGCAGCTACAACCTCATCATCATTTGGATGAACAGTACGAAGATCACAAATTGTGCTGTTATCAACTACTCGACAGATAATCGGAGGGTCATTAAGACGCAAGGATTCTGAGTAATCACCCGGCACAACTAAACCTATAGAAGGGATCTCAACCCCAGGAAGAGTTCCACCACCTGGAGTAGAGAAAGTGTCTGCTACCCAAAGAGGATTGGTTGCTTCTGCTCGGGAGCGAAGCTCGTCAATAGACAAAGTAGCCATACGCCAAAAGGGAATAGCATTTCCATCTCTATCTAAGTATGACAAAGCGATTTTTTCTAAAGAGTTTAGAACTAGCCCTCCTGGGCGTAACGCCCGAGCTAAGGGATGCGAACTGCAAGCTTTAACCAAGTCAGCTCTGCCAGCAATAACTCCTACTTGAGGTCCTCCAAGTAACTTGTCGCCTGAAAAAGTAACTAAATCAGCACCTGCTTCAAGAGTTTGTCGAGCCGCAGGTTCGTTCTTTAACCAAGCAGGCGGGCCAGATTCGAGCCAAGGACAAGCAGCGTCAAGAAGCCCTGATCCAATATCTACAACTAACGGAACATCAAGTTCAGCTAGTTCGCTTATTTTTGCGGACTCAGTGAATCCTTCAATCCGATAATTTGATTGATGCACACTCAGATTCAAGACAACGTTTTCTTTATTGACAGCTTTAGCAAAATCCTTAACGCGTGTTCGGTTCGTAGTTCCTACCTCAACTAACTTCGCACCAGACTGTGTAATTACTTCTGGAATTCGAAATCCGCCACCGATCTCTACAAGTTCTCCACGCGAAACCGCAACAGATTCCCCTCCTGCTAGAGCCGCGAGAACAAGCATTACTGCTGAAGCACAATTATTAACAACCATCGCTGCTTCTGCTCCACAGGCTTTAGCCAATAACTGTGGAGCTCGGTCTTGTCTTGAACCCCGGTCCCCAGTTAGAAGGTCAAGTTCTAGATTCGTGTATCGCGCAGAACTAGTGGATACGTCTACGGGGGCACGACCCATGTTTGTATGTAATAAAACACCCGTTGCATTAATAACGTCAGTAAGCAGATTACTTGCGATTGATTCCGCAATATTTCGTGCTCTGTTCTGAATATCTTCAGAATTACCTTCGGAAATAGCCAACCTTGCAGCGTCAACAAGCAAAGGGTGAGGTAAGCCAGTGTCTTTCAAAGACCTAGCTAACTGATCAATTGAAGGTGGATATTCTGAAACCATGGAAATTTGATGATACGAGCACTGATAAGAACTACGCGCTAAACCTCTAATATAAACACATGACTTTGTTTTTTCTCATAGCGGCATTTCTAATCATTCCACTTGTGGAGATTTGGATATTGATACAAGTTGCCGCTTCCACCGGTTTATTGAACACAATCGGACTATTAATTGTTCTCAGCGTGATAGGCGCTTGGCTAGTTAAACGTGAAGGTCTTAGTGTCTTCCGTAAAGCTCAAAATGAACTTGTTCAAGGTCAACTACCAGAGCGACAAATCTTAGATGGGCTTTTAATTCTTTTTGGTGGAGCCTTAATGCTTACCCCAGGATTTTTTACTGATTTCATAGGATTTTGCCTACTATTCCCGCCTAGCCGCATTTTGTTTAGAACCATTTTGATTAAAAGAATGAGTTCGAGAATTTCTAATCAACACTCATATATAAGAAATAGTCGAGTTCAGTGGGTGTATAGCAAACGCCAAGATGAAACGATTGAAATTCTAGAAACCTCTCATTTAGAGGAAGACGATTAAAAGTCCGCTTCGTTTAATGCAGATTCAACAGCATCTAATAATCGAGCACTGCATCCATCCATATCAATAGGTGGAGCGAGTTCATTAATTAAATTTTCAACAATTTCTTTATAAGCGGAAGCAGCAGGCCCTTCTTTCAAAACAACAGGGTCCCCTGCATCACCTCCCGTTGCCACATCCCCATCTAGAGGAATAGATCCAATTAAGGGCGCTTCAATGCTTTGTGAAAGATTTTCTCCACCACCAGACCCAAATACTTCATGCTTTACACCATCGGGAGCAACGTATGCACTCATGTTTTCAATCACACCAATCACATGTAAATAATTAGCTCTGCCCATATTCGCTACTCGAATAGCGACTTTTTGAGCGGCTAAGGAAGGGGTAGTTACCACAATCATTTCTGCTTGGGGTAAAAGTTTAGCTAACCCCATTTGGACATCGCCAGTTCCTGGCGGCATATCAATTAATAAGTAATCAAGGTCTCCCCACGCAACATCCTGACAAAAATGTTGAACCGCTCGATTAAGAATTAAACCGCGCCACATTAAAGCTGATTCTTCACTGTCTACAAGAAAACCCATCGAAACGATTTTCAATAAACCCGATCCAACTTTTTTCTCGTTAGGAGATATTTTTCCTTCTTCTGGATTGCCTTCTAAACGTCCTTCAACCCCTAACATTCGTGGAACTGAATAACCCCAAATATCAGCGTCCATAACACCAACGACGAAACCTTTCTCAGCTAAACCAGTTGCGAGATTGACAGTCACTGATGATTTTCCGACACCACCTTTACCAGATGCAACCATTAAAACGCGACAAGTAGCTGGAATCTCCGTTTCTGGCGCAGATTTGGCAACGTTCCACCGGGCTTTCGCCATAGCTGCAGCTTTTTCATCGCTATCTAATTCCGACCAACTAAAACGGATATCAGAAATCTTAGGAAGAGCAGTAACGCGTGAACGAACATCTCTTTTAATTTGATCTTTTAACGGACAACCAGCAGTAGTTAAAGCAATTTCTATATCAACAACACCTTGAGAATTCACTCCAACGTGTTTGACCATTCCCAGCTCAACAATGCTGGTTCCGAGTTCCGGATCAATAACACCACGCAGAATTCCAAGAATGTGATCTGGAGATGGTGGGGTAACGTTTTCTTGCAAATTTTCGCTCACAATATAAAGTTTAGAAGATCGGTAAGACTTCTTGCGTGTAAGTTATATATAATCTAAGGAACAGTTGTAAAGGAAAGATTTTCATGATCACACTCACAGAAAATGCAACCAGCAAAGTCGGCGAATTGCTCGCTGGTGAAAGCGAAGAAGGTCTTGCGCTACGCGTAGCAGTAAAACCCGGTGGATGCTCTGGCTACAGCTATGAAATGTTCTTTGACACTGACCGATCTGACGATGATGTCGAAGTTACTTATGGTGATGTTTCAGTAATCGTTGACAATGCCAGTGCAGGACTTTTAGTTGGAGCAACCTTGGATTATAAAGATGGCTTAGATCAAACAGGCTTCTCTATTGATAATCCCAGCGCACAACGAACCTGCGGCTGCGGTAAATCCTTTTCCTAACGGAAAATTAATTAACCGTTTCTAAAGCGGCCGATATTTCATCTCGGTCCATCGCAAGATGAACAATTTCAGTAATAACTCCATCGGAATTTGCCACAACCAGACTTGGTTCAAACGGTAAACCAAAAGCACTGATAATGGGTGCGGTCCTAAAATCACCTTCATTTGGTGCTACATAAACATCTGCATGTATGACCGACCAGTCAGTATTCAACTTTTCAGATTCTGCAATTAACACATCTAAAGCCGGCCCACACACATCACTTTGGCAAAACCCAGGAGTGGAAACTAAAACAGCAGTTGGCCCTGATCGTGATAACGCCTCAGTAACCGTTAAATCATGAAGCGGACATGGATCCTCAAAACGAGTACATATAGGGTTTACACCTCTTGAGTCACTTACTGTAGGAGTCTCTACGGAAGGTAACTGATCACCAACTTGAATAATGGATAATTGATTTCCATCAACAACCTCGAGCATATGTGAAGTCCCAGAGCTAAGAGCGATTTCGTAATAGCCAACTTCTGGAGGAGTGAAGATCAATGGATAATACGGAGTTTGGCCAACCTCGCCATGACGTGAAACCATCACAGTCTCGATAAAACCTCCATCATTACTGACAGTTAATTCGATACTTTCGGGAACATCATCTGATATTGGCCATCCATCTTCACCTAACAGAACATAGGGGGCACGCTGAGGGGCTCCCGCAGCAAACATTGATGCCATATTGGACCCATCAGGGAACCGTGCCCCTAAACCAAAATCAGGTAATGGAAGAGTTGTCGTAACACTAGAAGAACTTGAATTCCCACACCCAAACAATAAAGCAGCGCCAACAGCTCCAGAGAGGCCCATCAGGACGTTTCTACGCGTTACCGGTAAAAGATCTGCCATGATTTGGAGGATACACGGTCGTTGTCTAACCAGTACCAAGGCACACTCAAAGGAATGAATAATTACCCACATTTAAGTCTCACCGTAAACGGAAAAAATATTGATGTTCCGGATGAAGGATTAACACTATTAGATGTGCTGCGAGATCACTGCGGAACTACCTCAGTAAAAGATGGCTGCAGTCCGCAAGGTCAATGCGGATGCTGCACTGTGTTAGTAGATGGGCAAGCCCGTGTTTCCTGTGTCACCCCAGTTCGACGTGTCGCCGGAAGAAAGATCACCACACTTGAAGGATTAGATCAAGAAACACAAACTGCTTGGGGATCAGCGCTGTGTTCCACAGGAGGCAGCCAATGTGGATTCTGCACCCCAGGAATAATCATGAGGTTCGCTGACCTAAAAAACAGAGAAAAAATTGACAAAGAAAAAGCTGAACGAGCTCTCCATGCTCACTTATGCAGGTGTACCGGATGGCAAACCATCCTTGAAGCATGGGACACCTACGAAGATACTCATTCACTTCCAGACCCAGATAAATCAAAACTCAGAGCAGGGCTAGAAGGCGGTTCTCCACAAACAACTGGTATAGACATTGCTTTAGGTAAAGGAGGGTTTTCCTCAGACACCGCACCACCAGAAAGCCTCTTTGCTGTGCTTAATACCCAAAACGAATGGGTCGTAGGAGAAACTCTGACTGAAGCACGTCAGAAAGCAGGAAAAATACAAGGAAGGCGAACAACGATAAGTCCTGAACCACCACTTGAATTACCAGATGGAGATTGGATAGCGACACTTCAAACAAACTGGGTTGACCCCGCCTACCTAGAAATAGATGCATCGTGGTGTGAACCGAACGGGACTCCATCTTCCTTACTTGCAAATGGAGGTGCTTTTGGAGCGAAAAAAGAATCTCCCGTTCAAATAGCAGCACAACAACTAGCTAACCAATATGGCAAACCTGTACTTGCACAGTTCAGTAGAGAAGACACTGTCCGTTTTGGACCTAAACGACCACCAGTAGCAGGGGGTATTGATTCCACCGGCAAAGGAATACTGCGGGTGGTGCAAACCCCAGGCATAGTTGACGCCATAGAAAGATTCACCTCTGAAATACATGTTGAAGAAATCAAAATAATGGGGCCACCTACTTCTTCTCACGCCAGGGCAGCAGGATGGGCAGAAGTTGCAGCGCTCCTTTCAGCATTCAAAGGGGAACCGCAAACCATTACTAATCCAAATGGTGGATCAGCTTACGCACAAGTCACTGCTGAGGGCATCACAGTTTCAGTGAGATGTGGAAATCCGCTTGATGAAAAAACATTGCGGGCATATTGCATTGGGGCTGCGCATATGGCTTGGAGTTGGGTCACATCAGAATCGTTAGCAGTAGACAAAGAGGGGGAAATACACGACCTAACGATTCGTTCTTTTGGAATAGCGCCGGCAAGTATTACACCACCGATTACTGTCATAATTGAACAAGATGAAGGAGAGCCAGTAAACGGGTCAGACGCAGTATTTGCTGCAGTTGCTTCAGCAACATGGCTTGCCCAAGGAACACCTGTTCAATGGCCCACGAAATTAAGCAACGTAATTAAGAAATAAAGGAAAAGAAATGTCAAAACCTGTAGGTCCATACACACCAATAATGTCCGCTGGAGATCTTCTAGCAACGAGCGGACAAATCGGAATTGTAGACGGGGCGCTAGTTGAAGGAGGGATGTCAACCCAATTCGTACAAGCTCTCACAAACCTTAAAGAAGTCCTCGAATCTGCCGGAGCTTCAATGAGCGACGTGGTCAAAACAACCGTATTTCTTATAGATATGGACGACTATGCCGAAATGAATGAAATTTATTGCGAAGCTTTCGGAGACCATCGACCGGCTCGATCGGCAGTAGCAGTAGCAGCCCTCCCACTAGGTGCCCGGATAGAAATAGAAGCTTGGGCTCAACAAACCTGATCTAAACGTTTCTATAAACCTGGCTTATATGGCAGACTGGCATCATGCTTGGCGCCATCATTATGATCATCATTCTTGTAGTGGTCATACCCGTTGCCGTCCTTATGAGCGGAGCAATCGGATCAGCCTTACTAGGTGGACTATTAAAAAAGAACGTTGATGATGATCATGAAGGTTCTGAACTTTTAGAAGTAAGCGAATCTAACCCTTACATTGAAACAACAGATTAATGAAAGATGAAGGAGGAACTCCTTCAAAACTTCAATGGAATTTGAATCCAAAGCAATGGACACTTGAAAAACCCACTGGTGAAAAACCTACTGGAAAAATTTGCTTCCCTTTTGCAATCTCCTTCTTTTTTGCTACCGCATACCTAATTTCTTTTGGGATATTTTTCATCAACGGAACCAATGATGACATCATCACATCTGGTGTGCTACTTCCGATCTGCTTTCTGCTGAGCCTTTGTTTCGCTGTAATCGGGTTTAAAAGAAAAAAGCGTGACCCAAATCTAAGAGGCAAATTCTTAGGAGTGCTTTCACTATTGGTTATTAGCCCAACAACACCATTTCTCTTATTTCTGCTTGCCTATGCGCTGCCAGGAGAACTAAATGGTGGTTGTTGCTGAGAAGTAAAAGAATTTAGAGTTCCCACCGCGATTTACCGAACCGGTAACCGACACTTCGCACCGTATGGATCAAATTCGCATGCTCTTCACCTAGTTTCGCCCGTAACCGTCGAACATGAACATCAACAGTTCGCGCCCCACCGTAATAGTCGTAGCCCCACACTTGGCTTAAAAGAATTTCGCGAGTGAAAACTTTCCCAGGACGCGAAGCAAGAAACTTTAAAAGTTCATACTCCATATAAGTCAAATCAAGAGGATGGCCATCAATAGCGGCTTGATAAGTTTCCACATTCAAAGTTAACGGACCGTAATTAAGTAACTCGGGGCTTGTCCCACGACCAGTTCTCCAAAATAAATGATGGAGACGAGCTTTTAGTTCTGAAGGGTTAATTGGGAACAAACAAAAATCATCAAAAAGATCGTCGCGTAAATCAATTCCTGACAACTGATCAGCACGAATTAAAAGTAATACCGGCTCTAAAGGATGTTCACGTTTCCGTAAATTTCGACAGAAAGAAAGCGCATCTTCAAGATTAATATCACCAGCAACAACAGCCCCAGACCACCCATCATCAACTGATGCTTGATCGGGATCATCAACGCCTTTCCAAAGCCAAGCACTTAAATCAAGAGCTTGAGAAAGTTCTGGTGGCGGTGTATTTGGAAAAACGAGTAAAGGTTCCATAAATGTTGTCTTTAATCACTACCAAGAGGGAAGGTAACGTTCCAACTCAAATGGAGTGACTTGTTGTTGATAATGATCCCATTCTGCTCGTTTATTTCGTAAGAACCACTCAAAAATGTGATCACCTAATGCTTCACGAACCAAAGATGACTCTTCCATTTCATCAAGAGCCTCATTCAAGCTTGCGGGAAGTCGCGCAACCCCTAAGTCTTGCTGTTCTGATCGGGTCAAATTATAAAGATTACTGGTCGCTTCTTTAGGTAGTTTCATTTTTTCTTCAACACCGCGTAATCCCGCAGCCAAAAGCACAGAAAAAGCTAAATAAGGGTTGCATGCTGGATCCAAGGCCCGATATTCAATACGTGTCGAATCCAATTTTCCTGGCTTAGTGACAGGAACCCGTATCAAAGCAGAACGATTATTATGAGCCCAAGAAACATAACGCGGAGCTTCGTAACCCTCATTAATTCGTTTATAAGAATTAATCAACTGGTTTGTTACCGCAGATATCTCTCGCGCATGATGTAACAATCCAGCGATAAACCCTTGCGCTACCTCCGAGAGTCCGTTTTCTGCATCCGGATCGTAGAAAGCATTCGCATCATCTTTAAATAAAGAAAGATGAGTATGCATCCCAGATCCTTGAATCCCATTAAGAGGTTTAGGCATAAAAGTAGCGTAAACCCCGCTTTCCATCGCAATCTTTTTAACCGCTAACCGAAGAGTCATCACTGAATCAGCCATCGCCATTGCATCGGTGTATTGCAAATCAATTTCATGCTGACTTGGACTGTCCTCATGAAATGAATATTCAACTGGTATTGAAAGCGCCTCAAGCATATGAAGGGTACGTTTACGCAAATCTGAAGAAATATCTGCAGTCGTCAGATCAAAATATGATGCTTTATCCAGAGGTTGAGGTGTAGCCGTGTTGTTGTCTGCGAAATAGAAAAATTCAACTTCAGGGGCGCAAAACATTTCGAACCCAGATTCTCTTGCTTTCTCAATATTTCGGCGTAACACTTGCCTTGGATCTCCAGCAAAAGGTGACCCATCGAGATTAGTTATGTCACAAAAAATAGTTCCCGAGGGTTCGTCTTCAGCTGCCCATGGCAACAATTCAAAAGTTGAAGCATCAGGACGCGCTAAAACATCACTTTCCTGTATGCGGCTAAATCCATCAATTGCAGAACCATCAAACTGTAAACCTTCATCAAACACTGCTTCTAGTTCTGCAGGGGAAATTGCCACAGACTTGTGTTGACCAAGAACATCTGTAAACCACAGACGAATTAATCGAACCCCACGCTCTTCAACTGTTCTCAATACATAGTCTTGTTGACTACTACGTCCTTCTTCCATACAACCAGCATGGAAGGAAAGACCGTTACGCGCTAATAAATTTAGAAACGTTTACACACTGTTCACATAAGAGCAACAAAAATGAAATCCCATCACACAAAAATGGGGTTTATACGACATAATCTGTCGGGTACCGATTACTAACTCAGTAATTAAATGTTTATATATAAACCAATCGCTTATAGCGCTCGAGAAAAAGAGAAGAAAAAATGGCAATGCGAGCTGAATACATTTGGATTGATGGAACTGAACCTATTCCATATGTCCGATCAAAAACAAAAATTGTTCCCGATGGAACAACTGAATTTCCGATATGGGGCTTTGATGGATCAAGCACAAACCAAGCTCCAGGAGACAACTCTGATTGTGTACTCAGACCAGTTTTCTCTTGCCCAGACCCAATTCGTGGAGGCGGAGACGTCCTTGTGCTCTGTGACGTATGTTTACCCGATGGCGATTTAACTCCTCATCCTTCAAACACACGTGCTGCATGCGTAGAGGCCTACGAAAAATATGCAGACCAAGAACCAATATTCGGAATCGAGCAGGAATACACCTTCTTTGTTGACGGTCAACCACTTGGATGGCCAACGGATGGATTTCCCGCCCCGCAAGGCCCTTATTACTGTGGCGTAGGCGCTGTTGAAACTGCCGGGAGAGACATTGTTGAAGCTCACACCACCGCCTGCATGGAGGCTGGTTTGACTATCTCTGGAACTAACGCAGAAGTAATGCTTGGTCAATGGGAATTCCAAATAGGGCCACTTGACACTGTTCGCGCTGCAGATGAAATATGGATTGCACGTTATTTGTTGTACAGAGTTTCCGAAGACTTTGGTGTAGATGCCTCAATTGCAGCAAAACCAATAAAGGGAGACTGGAATGGAGCAGGTGCGCACACAAACTTCTCAACCAACAAAATGCGTGAAAACTATGATGCAATCATCACTGCTTGCGAATCTTTAGGAGCAGAAGGCAAACCTGCAGAACATATCGCCGGATATGGTGTCGGTTCAGAAGATCGCCTAACTGGTGAACATGAAACCCAACGCTATGACCAATTCAGTTACGGAGTTTCCGACCGCGGTGCTTCAGTTCGAATCCCATGGCAAGTACACATTGACCAAAAGGGGTATATCGAAGACCGTCGACCAAACGCAAACATGGATCCGTATGTAGTAAACCGCCTTATTACAAACACCTGTTGTGAAGCGCTTGCTTAAAGTCATTGCCATATGAGATGAACCCCGGGAGGTTTCCCGGGGTTTTTTCTTTTTCAAGGCAAAATGTGACCCCTAACAAGTTCCTAACAAACTTCTCTTAAAATGATCACATAGAAAAGAAATGATTTAGGTGTAAACAATCTAAGGAGATTTCACATGAAGAAATTTTTAGTAACACTAGCGGCAACAGCCACCTTCGTAGGAGGGGCATTTGCGATAGCTATGTGGTCACCAATAGGGACCGCTGGCGCTGAAGAAACAAACTTGCAACGCTATGCAGGAACTGAAAAACAACGAGACGGCATGAAAGCTGACCGTGGAGAACATTTTGCGGGTATTGCTGAAGTGCTTGGTTTAGAGGTAGAAGATTTGCGTTCACAGTTAGCTGAAGGCGCAACAATGGCTGAAATCGCTGGAGATAATGTTGATGTTCTAATCGCAGCGTTGGTTGATGATGCGACTGAGAAAATTAATGAGGCAGTTGCTGCTGAAAAAATGACTCAAGAAGAAGCTGATGAAAAGATTGCTTCACTTGAAGAAACCATTACGGAGCGAGTCAACACCGCACCAAAAGACCTCGGAGAGAAACGCCCTCCACGTGGAAAAGAATTCTCTAAAGGGCCACGTGTCTCAATACAACCCGTTCCGGATGCAGCGATTCAGAACCTAAGTGGAGCATCGATAACGGCAGCATAACGACTACATCGTTTTCTGCTTAGAAATCGATGCGTTCTAAAGTAAATGACTCATATCAATTGATCCAGAATCATGGGATGTGTTGTTAGACCTTCTCGTAACTAAAAATGCTTTATATAGGTGGCGCAATGCGCCACCTATATAACTTTATGGAGCATCATTTCCAGGCGGCAATGGAACGACGCCTCCAATTCGTTCACTCCGATAAATGACTCGGACTCCCCATAAGACTCCTGAGTAACTGCCTTCAATAATGGTTCGGTAACCTTAAGTTATGGGAAACATACGAGTCGCTCTTGCCCAACTTAACGCTGTGGTTGGTGATCTTGAAGGCAACGTTGAACGTATTCAAGAAGTTTTACCAAACCTAGATGACTGTGATCTAGCAATTTTCCCTGAAATGACTGTTACTGGATACCCACTTGAAGATTTAGTTCTTAAACCAGGATTTGTATCTGATAGCCGTGCGGCAGTCGAAAAAATTGCCAAAGACAGTAAATCATGCACTCTTGTAATCGGATTCGCAGACGAAGGACCAAATGGTGAGGTGTATAACGCTGTAGCAATCTGCCACCAAGGCCAAATAGCCGGCATATACCACAAGCGAGAATTACCAAATTATGACGTATTTGATGAAGCACGACATTTCTCATCCGGAAATAAACCTCTTCAGCTATACAAAATTAATGGTGTAAACGTCGGCATCGTTATCTGCGAAGACCTTTGGGTATCAGATGGACCAGCACAAGAATTTGTCCAAATGGGAGCGGAACTTCTTGTAGCAGTCAATGGTTCCCCCTATGACAACACAAAAGCTGCTGCTCGAGAAAAACTTATTACAAACTTCGCCGTATCTTCTCAAATCCCGGTGGTGTACCTAAACCTTGTTGGAGGACAGGACGAATTAATTTTCGACGGCGGATCAATGATCACTGACTCGCACGGAAAGATCGTGACACAAACAACAAGATTTTATGAAGAAACTTGTTTAGTTGACATAGACACTCCGAGTATCCCAACAACAGATTTTTCCACCCAACTGAGTCATGACTGGTGCGTAGAACTATCAGAGGCAACAGATCGCACCAATAAATATAAACATTCACTGACCACCCCACTCAGCCCTGAAGCAGAGCTTTACACCGCACTAGTGGTAGCTACCCGAGATTATGTACAAAAAAGCGGATTTACTGATATCTGTCTCGGACTATCCGGTGGAGTTGACTCCGCGTTAGTAGCAACTATTGCAACCGACGCGCTAGGCGCAGATCATGTACACCCCGTATTGATGCCCTCAAGATACTCCAGTGATCATTCATTGAACGACGCCCAAGATTTACTAGAACGTCAAGGAATTGTCGCACAGACAATACCTATTGAAGAAACTCATCAGAGTTTCCACAATTTATTGTCCCCCTCACTAGGAGATGAGCTTCCAGGGTTTACTGATGAAAATCTTCAAGCACGTATTAGGGGAGTCTTATTAATGGCGCTTTCTAATGCTTTTGGATGGTTAGTCCTTACAACCGGAAACAAAAGTGAATCAGCCGTCGGATTCTCGACGTTATATGGCGATACCGCAGGAGCTTATGCCGTAATTAGAGACGTATATAAAACCAAAGTATATGCGCTATGCCGTTGGCGAAATGAACAAGAAGACAGTCCAGTCATCCCTGAAAACATATTGACTAAAGCACCATCAGCAGAACTACGACCGGATCAACGTGATGATCAACGTCTCCCACCATATGAAATTCTTGATCCATTATTAGAGGCGTATATCGAAGGGGACCGAACTCGAGCAGAACTTATCAAAGATGGATTTCAACAAGAACTTGTTGACCAAGTAGTAAAAATGGTTGATCTCGCTGAATATAAAAGACGCCAAACACCTTTAGGGCCTCGGGTTACTACAAAAGGATTTGGGCGTGATCGCCGACTCCCCGTAGTTAACCGTTATGACGGGTAACCAAATTTGTCTACAAAGTTGTAGAAAAAATAAAAAATAGTGACAAACGTCACCATTTAACGTTGTTGTCTCTCTGACCGTGGGTATGGTGACGCCATGAAACGATTTATAACCGTTTCATAGGAGCCGGTTTACAACCAAGAAAGTTTCGGTTAATAAACCGCCTTTAAAGGAGATGACAGGTGACAAATAATCGGGTTGAAAGAGACGAAGAAGATCTTGTACGTCTTTACCTCACCGACATTGGTCAGTACGAACTCTTAGATAAAGAAGATGAAGTTCGGTTAGCCAAGAGAATCGAAGAAGGCGTTGCCGCTCGAGAAGCTCTTGACAAAAACAATGGGGCCGACCTAACACCTGCAAAAAGACGAGAGCTACGCCGAGCACTTATTAAAGGTGAACGTGCCACATCAGAGTTCACTAACTCAAATCTGCGATTAGTTGTTTCTATAGCTAAAAAATATCAAGCCTCTGGATTACCTCTTCTTGACCTCATCCAAGAAGGAAACCTCGGGTTAATGCATGCAGTCGAAAAGTTTGACTGGAGAAAGGGTTTCAAATTCTCAACCTATGCAACGTGGTGGATTCGACAAGCTATTACACGCGGTATAGCAAACACGGGACGCACGATTCGCCTTCCAGTTCATGCTGGCGACACACTTGCACGACTCACTAAAGCCAAATCGCGACTTGAGATAAAATATGGTAGAGCGGCAACTTTGACTGAACTTGCAGCAGAGGTTGAGATGGAAGAAGACAAAGTTACTGAGGCATTACGATTTGCCGCAGAACCACTTTCTTTAAGCGAACCTTTACGAGAAGACGGTGACGCGGAACTTGGCGATGTTGTTGAAGATAGAGGAGCACAATCACCATTCGAATCAGCAGCAACCTCATTACTACCAGAAGAAATAAGTCGTCTTCTCGCTCCATTAGATGATCGCGAACGACAAATCCTTAAATTACGATTCGGATTAGATCGAGGGGAACCCCGCACTCTTGAAGAAGTCGGCGACTACTTCAATCTTACCAGAGAGCGAATTCGCCAAATTGAAGCCCGAGCAATGTCAAAACTTAGACACCCAAGCAGTGACACGGGTGCTCGAGATCTACTAGCTGTTTAGTTTTCAAATTTGGCGGAGGTGGACGGGAATCGAACCCGCCGGACAGGGATCACCTATCCCACCCGCTTTGAAGGCGGGGGAGCCCACCAGGTACTCGGACACCTCCACTAGAAACACTACGAGCAAGTACGCCTGATCACATCCCGACAGAGTCGCGAAGCAAAATCAAGGCCTATATTGGCTATATGAAAAAGTTTTTTATGTTAGCTGCCTTAGCAGCTTTGATATCGGTAGCCGTTAAGAAAGTACGGTCAATCTAAGTTAGGTTTCCTGACGACCAATCATTTTCTTCTCAATAGCCTTTTATCTATGGACGCGCTAAAACTTAAAAACGGCTTATCTTTTAGTAGCGATGAAGAGCACTGCAGCAATTTTCTTCTTCTTGGTGCGAATTAAATTTCACTATTCAAATTTTTGCAACTTGTCATGATTATTGGTAATCACTAGGACCAATATCGCTAAAGTCAATTAAATACAGAAGGATTAGAAATGACTCTTGAGCTTAAACGAATGGCTTATTCGCCTTGGTTAGTCATCTCTGTCCTCGGAGAGATCGATATGGGTAGTTCTCCGAAATTACGAACTGAGATCATTAGCGTTGTCAATGAAGGGCATTCCAATCTCGTTTTAGATTTAACAAGTGTAGATTTTATTGATTCTGCTGGTCTTGGAACCATAATCGGCGGCCTGAGAAGAGTGCGCTCACATGGGGGTGATCTTCTCTTAGTATGTCCAGAGGAGAGAATTCAAAAAATATTTACTCTTTGTGACTTAAATAAAATATTCACCTTCTATCTAACTCACACTGAAGCGATCGAAGATAACAAGGAAATGGATTAGTAATGAGCAGAAATGACTATTCATCAGGAATGGTTGAACTGCGTATACCTGCTAAAGCTGAATACATACAGCTTGTCCGAACTGTCATAGGCGAAGTGGCATCCATTAATCCAAATCTTAATCTTGGAAGAATCGCTGATCTTAGACTTGCAGTCTCTGAAGCGGTCACAAATGCTTATAGAGAACACACTCGGCAAAATATTGAAGATCAGATTGTTATCCGTTGTGATTTAACTGAAGGAAAAATTGAAATTGAAATTAACGATCACGGCGCCGGTTTCAGCCCAGATCAAATACCGAGTCTCCCGGATTCAAAAGATCCCAATCGGTTAAACTATGAATCTGGTGTCGGGTTTTCTTTAATTCAGGAATTATCTGATGAGACAGTTGTTGAAGTAGGGAAAAACGGAACAAAAGTGCGACTTATTTTTAATCTAAATGACACCTAAAAATAAGTAAATTTCAGAGTATGAGTGTGAGAAGCCATTTTCACCACTACGGTTTCTTCCGCATTTAACTTCTATTGATTTGACTATGGCAGAACAAAAACCACATTCATCAAAGACTTGGCTCGGTAAACGAGAACCTATACTGGCGCGCCGAATCGGCTTGTCAATGCAAAGATTTTTAGGAATTGAAGCCGCAGGAGGAATTCTCTTAATATTTATGGCCGCAATTGCATTAATTTGGGCCAATTCACCGTGGAGTGACAGTTATTACGATCTCTGGAATACTGAAATTCATATCGCTATTGGTGATTTGGTGTCGCTGGAACATCACGGACATCCTCTTACTCTTGGCCAATTTATAAATGATGTTTTAATGGTCCTTTTCTTCTTTGTAGTTGGCCTTGAAATTAAAAGAGAATTAGTAACTGGTGAATTAAACACAAAGCGCGCCGCCGCTTTACCAGCTGCAGCAGCAATCGGAGGGATGATTGTTCCTGCGCTTCTCTACTTCGCTTTTAACCAATCAGGTGACGCTGCCGCTGGTTGGGGTATTCCTATGGCAACTGACATAGCGTTCGCAGTTGGAGTGGTTTCACTTTTGGGCACTCGAGTTTCAACTTCATTAAAGATTTTTTTACTTACTCTCGCCATAGTGGATGACATCGGCGCCATTCTTGTTATCGCTCTTTTTTATACTGAAAAACTTTCTGTCGGATGGCTCATCGTGGCTATCTTCGTCGTATTTGCAACCAGTCTCTTGAAGGCAATCAAAATTTGGTATATGCCGGTATACGTCATTCTTGGTTTAGTTCTCTGGTATGCGATTTTTGAATCAGGAGTTCACGCGACAATAGCTGGTGTCATCATGGGCCTTCTTGCACCCGCCCGCCCGCTTCTCGACACTGATGATGAAGTTGAAATACTAAAAATGCAAAAAATTAATGAAGTTGAATCTCAATCGCTCCGAAGGCTTGCATTTCAAATAAAAGAAACTGTTCCGGTAACTGAACGATTACAAAATCTGCTTCATCCCTTAACTGGTTTTATCATCTTGCCCCTCTTCGCTTTAGCAAATGCTGGGGTTTCACTAAATGCTGAATCAATAGGAGATGCATTTTCTTCGGGAGTAACTCAAGGTATTGCTATGGGACTCGTTGTCGGGAAAATCGTTGGAATTACAGTCTTTACACTCCTCGCAGTAAAGATGGGCTTGTGTGTTCTACCCGCAGGAACGACTCCTCGACATGTTGTTGGTATCGCATCCATTGCAGGTATTGGATTTACCGTTTCGATGTTCATAACCGGGTTAGCATTTGACGATGGAGCACTTCAAGACGAGGCAAAGATTGGGATTCTTTTCGCTTCATTCCTAGCAGCATTTATTGGAACGTTCATTCTTTATAAATCTTCCAAAACAGAAGAAGATTCCAGGAATCAAGAAACAATGGAAATGATTTAAATGTCAAAAAAACTTGTCATTGTAGAATCTCCAACAAAAGCAAAAACTATTTCCAGCTATCTTGGCCAAGATTACGCAGTTGAAGCATCTGTAGGTCATATTCGTGATCTTCCCCAAAAGGGTCAAGCTATTGATATTGAAAATAATTTTGAACCCAAATGGGAAGTAAAAAATAAAGAACAGGTTTCAAAACTTCGGAAACTTTTAAAAACAGCAGACAGTTTGTACCTGGCTACGGACCTTGATCGAGAAGGTGAAGCCATTTCAGTGCATCTTTTTCAAGAGTTCCGGAATGAAATAAATAAGAACTCAATACCCGTTTACAGGTTACGTACCCCAGAAATTACAAAAAGAGGTATTCAAGCAGCTATCAATGATGCAGTGCCATGGGCCGCAAATGAAGATTCCTCTGAAATACCTGAAGAGGTCAAACCTGTCTTTGAAGCATATTTGGCACGACGAATACTTGACCGTCTTTACGGCTTTGAACTTTCCCCTGTGCTTTGGCGGATGATTTCAAAAGGCCTGTCAGCGGGACGTGTTCAAAGCGTCGCTACCAGGCTTGTAGTGGAACGAGAACAAGAGCGTATGAGATTTGGCTCCGCAGAGTATTGGGAACTAAAAGGAACATTAATTACAAAAGATGCAGAAACTTTTAGTTCATCGCTAATTGAAATTAATGGAAAACGCGTAGCTACAAGTAAGAACTTCGATGAGAATGGTGCGGTAACAACTGATCAAGTTGTGGTCTTAAATAAAACAGAAACAGAGAAAATCACAAACGATTTTACCGGATCACTATTAAAAGTTTCTTCAGTTACAAAGAAACCTTTGACTCGGCGCCCCATGCCTCCCTTTATCACCTCAACTTTTCAGCAAGCAGCATCAAGTCGACTAAAAATGTCGCCTTCAATTGCTATGAATGCAGCTTCTTCCCTATTCCAAAAGGGTTACATCACATATATGCGGACTGATAGTACGACTCTTTCAGCAGATGCACTTAGTGCTGTCAAAATAGCAATAAAAGAAAAATTCGGAGATGGCTACTTATCTGATACGCCTCGGTCATATAAAGGAAAAGTTCTCAATGCCCAAGAAGCACATGAGGCAATCCGGCCAGCAGGCGAACGATTTAAAAGCCCCGCGGAAGTCGAAGGAGAAGTTTCACCAGCGGAGGCAAAAGTTTATGAAATGATTTGGCAACGAACAATTGCCTCACAAATGAATGATTTTGTTGGTGAAACCACTCAAATTCTTTTAAAAGCAAAAGATGAGAAAGAACCTGAACTTATTTTTTCAGCATCGGGAACAGTTGTCATCCACCAAGGATTCAGACAAATTTGGCTTCAGAACACTAATGAAGAAAATGAAGATGAATCCGAAAAGATTCTTCCGGACCTTCAAGAAGGTGATGAAGTCACAATCAACGAGATCACTTCAACCGGAAAGGAAACAAAGCCACCGAATAGATTTAGTGAAGCCACATTGATTAGAGAGTTGGAAGATTTAGGAATTGGAAGGCCTTCTACGTTCGCTTCCACAGTAAAAACTATTCAGGACAGAGATTATGTTTGGAAAAAAGGATCAGCATTAGTTCCAACTCTTGCAGCTTTTGCAGTAACAGAACTTCTAAAAAAACATTTTCCTAGATTGATTGACTTTGATTTCACCAAAAATATGGAAACAGACCTTGATGCCATTGCTGAAGGAGAAGTTAACTGGCAAGACATGCTAAGCGACTTTTATTTTGGAGCTAGCGACGGCGAAGACTCAGGTATTCATGACAAAGTCACAAATCGTCTTGGCGACATAGATGGAAAAGCTATTTCTACAATTCCGTTAGGAAAACATCCAACAACGGGTGAACCAGTCGATGCATCCTACGGAAAATTTGGACCTTACGTCCGCACTGGAGACATAACACGCTCTATTCCTGATGATATTCCTCCGGATGAACTAACTGTAGAAAAAGCAATTGAATTCCTTGACGCTCCTACTGAGCGTTATCTTGACGATGACCCTGAAACTGGTCTCCCAGTCGTTGTGAAATCTGGAAGATTTGGACCATACGTCTCTTTGGGTCGACCGCCTGAACCTCTTAAACGTTCTCCTGAATTGCTTGCACTTTCTGCTTTAGGGTTACATCGAAAAGAAATCAAAGTGGCCTTAAATTATCTAAGACTTGCACATGGTTCGATTGATGAGAAAACAATTCGTCAAATAATTAATATTCCAAAAAGAGAGGGCCTAGGTAAAGGCACCCTTGACAAAATCGGTGATTTTGGAATTGAATCAAATAAAGATTTTCTCAGTGCTTTAGAGAACGCTGATGAAGCTGGAATAAAAGGTAAAGCACTCGAAAGTATAAAAAAGTTCTTGCGAGTAAAAAAGAAACTAGAAAAACTTTTTCCAGAAGGCCCAGCTGTAGTGGTAGAAGCTGCACTTACGTCGTCTTTACGAAAAGAACTAGTAGGGAAAGATGAAAACCGATCAGAAAACCTTGATGCATTAATTGAAGCACTTCAAGGATTTTCAACGGAAGAAATTTCAGGGGTTGACGCAGTAACAAATGTTATTGATCAACTGGAAAGTCTTAAATCTGTAGAAGATGGGCCAAAACCAAAGATGGCTTCTTTATTTCAGACAATGACACCGGAACGAATCACTTTTGAAGAAGCACTAGAGATTCTCAGTTTGCCGCGTACTGTAGGTATAGATCCTCAAGACCAGGGAACAATTACCGTGCACAATGGACGCTTCGGGCCTTATTTGAGAAAAGAACTTCCTTCTAGTGAAGAAGATTCTGAAAACAGCGGTTCTGTTGATACACGTAGTCTCGATAACGAAGAAATGCTATTAACAATTACTTTAGAAGAGTGCCTAATCCTCTTATCTCAACCGAAAAAATTCGGGCGTAGAGGGCCTAAACCCCCATTAGCTCAGTATGGGAAAGACCCAGAATCAGGAAAAGAAATCACCTTACGAGAAGGAAAATTTGGCTTATATGTCTCTGATGGTGAATACAACGCTTCTTTAAGAAGAGGCGACTCTCCAGAAACTCTCACTGAAGGAAGAGCACAAGAATTACTTGCAGAACGCCGATTACAGGGTCCGGCAAAGAAAAAGAAAAGCCGTTAATTTGAAGAGTCTGTCCGTCTCGTAAAAGACTGGTTTACAGTGGAAGAGATGTCAGGACACCAAGATGGGATGCAACCAGAAGAATCAAGTAATGATTCTGAGATAGGTAAAACTCAGGATGGGTTCCAGACGCGAGTATTTGGAACACCTGAATTTTTTCGACTTTGGTTAGCACAAGTTGTTTCTGCCACAGGCGACTGGCTTGGTTTATTAGCTATAAGTATTCTTGCGATTCGTGTTGGTTCAGGTTCAGAAGGAGCGGCACTAAGTCTTGTGCTAGTAGCTCGCATCGCTCCTGGATTTTTCTTCGGACCAATTGCAGGAGTGTTGGTTGACCGTTGGGACCGTAAAAAAGTAATGGTGCGCTGCGACCTTGGCAGAGCAGCAGTAATGGTGTCGTTACCATTCGTTGACACCATATTGGGTCTCGTCATTGCATCATTGATACTCGAAGCGTTAACGATGTTGTGGTCTCCAGCAAAAGAAGCCTCCACGCCCAACCTGGTCCCAGCAGAGTACCTGACAACAGCGAACTCGCTTTCAATGATTGCAGCATATGGAACTTTCCCGATCGGTGCAGGTTTGATGGCTTTGTTTGGAAGATTGTCCACGGCACTTTTCAGTTCAGAATGGGCGGATGGTTTTCGACTTCATGAAGAAGGGTTGGCTTTCTATGCCAATGCTCTCACTTTCCTTGTTGCTGCAGGTCTGATTTTTTCTTTGGACCTTCCTCATCGTTTGAAACGCCCGACAAAAGAAGAAACTTCTTTAAAGGGACGTTTATCAGAACCGATGATTGATCTTAAAGAAGGTTGGAATTTTATT
>MDSX01046110.1_pt1 | contig 37709 bp, 38 predicted proteins | sample 811141 | NCBI WGS metagenome assembly MDSX01 (sample SAMN05326642, study PRJNA326480) | marine metagenome | isolation source: seawater | place: Atlantic Ocean: South East | collected 2010 | reverse complement strand
TACTGCATCTCGTGCAGCGATATCTATACCGTCTACAGTTCCAGAGACTGCAATATTGCCTGTAACATCTACTCCTGCAGAAGTTACTTCGAGTTTTGTAGAGCCACCTGTTTGTAGCTTTAGCGACCCCGTACCGTTGTCATTAATGAGGCTGTCTGAAGCATCATGATAAATCTCAAGATCCTGACTTGTACCAAGTCTTAACTTTACGTTATCAGGAAGATCAAGACTAGAGGTAGTATCCAGGCTAACTACACGATTGCCGATTTCGACTTCTATGCTAGTGCCGCTTGGAGGTGCGCTTGAGAAAGTAAGAGTAGTTCCGCTTACAGAATAGTTTGATTTTGACTGATATACGCCATCAATAAATACACGAGTGTTATTTTCATCACCTGGATCTAACGAAAGAGTAAAAGCAGTAGTAGAGTTATTACCAGAAAAAGTATCTACGCTAACATTTCCATCACCAATCTTTTTCTTGAAAGCAAAGATTTGAAGATAGTCGTTAAGAGCCGCTGCTGAAGTAAGAGTAACTAAAGCGCCATTAGTTGCAGTATAATCCGTCTCGGGGTCAAGAAGAATACCATTGAGAAATACTTGTAGAGCACCTGCTTCATAAGATAAAAAAGCACTATTATCATCATTTCCGGAAAAAGCAGTTTGCGAAGCAGTAGCAGTATAAAGATACTCTACAAAAATTCCATCCGCAGCAGAAGCTCCTCCGCCTCCGGAAATCTCTACAATACTTTCGGTACCTCCAATGCTTTTCTTGATGTACATCTTGCCATCATATGTATTGATAGCAACTTCACCTAATTCAAGTTGTGACGTTGTGGGTGCAGCGCCCGCAGTAGCGGAACGCTTTAATTTAATCGTTTGTGCCATGTGGCTCCTCCATTACGGGCGTATATACGCTGAAGAGTTTTTTAGAATGTGCCGCCGTCTAGCGTATTCGCCCAAGAGGCTACACCAGAAGTATTCATGCTTAATATATAATCAGAGGCAGTAGCATTTCCGGAAGGCTTGACAAGTCGTGTGTACCCAGCATTTGAAGCAGCGCCTATAAGAAGATCGCCTACTGCTGTTGCTGTAATACCTTTAATACGTACTGTATCTGAAGCAACTTCAAGAGTAATATTGTCGTCGTTTAAGTCAATTCGATTACCTGACTTAGAAAGAGCATCTCCAGCAACGATTTGACCCGCACCCGAGAACTGGGAAACAGTAAGAGCAGTCGTACCAAGAGTAGGAGCACCATTATGTGTAAATACGTAGCCGTTTTCCGCTCCTATAGTACCTTGTTCTACAAAGGTGAACACACCTCCAGTCATTTCAGCGGAAGCATTTGCGTCTTCTGCGCGAGTAAGTACCCAAGCGGTAGAACCGTCACCTACAGTAGTAACTACATAAATACCGTTTTCAGCCGCTGTAGACTGATCTTTTACAAGTACTCGAGCTGCAGCAGTTACAGTAATACCATCTAATTGTAAAGCAGCATTTGAACCAGAGTTTGTAAGAGTTCCTCCAGCATTATTATAGGTTGCTGAAAGATTTGCAGTAGTTGCTACTGTTACGGAAGCTTTTACGTCGAGCGCTTGTTTAATTGCATCTACGTATTCTTTAGATACGAGAGATGTTGCTCCAAACCCTGCGCGATCTTTATATCCTGAAGGAACTGTTACTGTGCCAGTACCGTTAGGGGCAAGAATTAAGTGACCATTAGTATTAGTAGTAGAAATTGTATTGGTATCTACGCGTACATTATCTACATCTAATTGTTGCAAGCCTGCAAGAGTGCTAGTGGTCTCTCCTGCATTTAAACTAGAAGAACCAAGAGTGATCGTGTTTACAGATACAGCACCTGAAGATACTGTGAAATCTGTAGAATCGAAAGATGCGACACCTTTATTAGTGGTTGAAGCATCTTCACCTGAGATTGTAACTATATTATTAGTTACAGCAGTGTCAATTCCTTCTCCGCCTGTAAATGTAAGAGTATCACTAATAAGAGATACAGTATCGGTACCGCTATCACCGGCAATATCAAGTTCTGTGGAGATAGTGGTGAATGCTACTGCCCCGCTACCGTCTGTGATGAGAGCTTGACCTGTGCTTCCATCAGCGGTGGGGAGGGTATAAGCCCCTGAAAATTCTACTTGCTTGCTGAACTTAACTCTTTCTGCCGAGTTAGTAGTATCAATAGTAATGTAATTATTAGATCCTTCACTAATCGTTAAAGCAGTACTAGAATTATCAACTAACTTAAATTCAGTAGCTTGACCGCTTAGATCAATACTGCCTGTAGTAATTACTAAATTACTGGCAGGATTTATAGTTAAGTCGCCTGAAGAAGTGTCAATATGACTAGTGGTGTTATTAATTTGAATAAGACCAGTAAGTAACTTATTTACTTTACTGTTTGAGTCTACTACAATCGCACTACTAGCAGTAAGAATACCTGCTGTATGGTCAAGCATGTCGACATAGACTTTACCGCCGATAGCTACTACAGCATTATCTGCTGGAGCACCAATAAATAACTTATCACTATTATCGGAATATGCTAACTCACCTGCAGTAAGAGTACTGGGTGCGGCAGTAGTTGTACTGCGTTTGATTTTGATTGTTTGAGCCATTTAAAGTCTCCGGTTAGCCTTAAAAGGCTCCTGCGTCAAGCGTGTCAGAATCATCAGCAGCCGCACCTACAATTATAGGGACCCACTCGAATACATTTGTGCTTGTCTCGCGATATACTTTTAACTGATTATCATCAGTATCGTACCACGTATCTCCTTCTGAAATTGTGGATACTCCTCCTAATATACTTCCAGTAGGGGGCTCATCCGAACGAAAATTTTGATCTGCAAGTTGCTTTAAAGCATCTGTAACATTAGTTGCAGTGATAGTATTGTAAGGTGCAAAAACAACATTATCTGCATCCATAAAATTAATAGGAATAGCAAAGTTATTCACAGTAATGGTAGTATTATCTGGAGTTAAATTAACAGATATAGCATTAGTATTAGATATAGCTATATCTGTTACTTCTTCTGTAATCGTTACTTCAGTTACATTACTCATTTTCTATCTCGTGACTTCTTGGTTTAAAGTAACCTTTCCTTCGAGAAGTCTTTTTACAATAACATCGCTTCCAGTATGAACTTCGAGATCATAAAAGTACATACCTGCTTCCATCGCAGAGGAAGTAGCTGCTGGAAGCTCTACTTTTAGAGTACCTCCAGAAGCATTTACAATAGTACAAGTAAACGTACCCGCCACTGTAGAAGATGTCTTAGTAGGGCGCATCTGAGCTCTAGCAGAGTAGCCAGTAAGGTCTTTAGCGGAACCTGACTCCTTAATAGCTAAATCAATAGCGAAAGTCGATCCCTGGTCAATCACTAAGTCATAGTTTGCTGCACTCATTAAATTCTCTCCATTGTGAAATTATAGCAAATAGGACATACGTAGTCAAGAACTATTTTTTAGAAGGTCTATTCTTATAGTAGTCCTATTTTGACTCGTATTGTGCCGCCGCTATCTCGTATAACAATTTTACCTGATGCATCAAAGTATATTCCTTGCGAGGTAGAACTAGATCCATTATTTGATACTGCTATATGGTTTGCATTAATTACATTCGCATTTATCATACTTGCGTTAATTGTGTTTGCGTTAAGAACGTCTGTAATTAAAGTACCTGTTTTCTCTACGTCTATAAAGCCGTTACCATCTACACTGATTAGGCTTGCAGCAGCAACTTTCACGCCTCCCTTAACACTAGCGCTGGCTGTGGGCAGACTGTACGTAGAGCCTTGACTATCGGCAGAGAGTACTCCATTGGTAATACTTAATCTAGCTCCTACTTTTATTCCGCCTAAAACTGAGGCTGTTGCCGTAGGTACACTTGAAATATAATTATTACCGTTTGTTAGCTGATTATTATTAGTAATATAGTTAGCATTAGTAGCGCCTGAGAAGCCTAAATCTGCGAGAGTTAATGTACGAACTCCCATCGTTGTTATAACGCCATCAGTAACATAAATATTATCTATTATAGTAGAGCCCGATGTATTAATATCAGTATCGGTACCAATAATAGTGTTTCCTGAACTAGTTACATAACCAGCAGAAGCATGATTACCCCAACCATAGGCTGTATTCCAATTCGTTGAGTTACCACTAGTCGCAGAAACTACTCCAGATATAGTCACACCTGTAGATGAGGTTGCAAATTTACTCACACCATTATGATATATACTAACTGCTCCATTTCGAGCAGCGTAAAGAGCCCATTCATTATCGGTGTCATTATAAATACCGGCGCCAGATGCACCGTTTGACATAAAGACCCAGTCATCACGAATTGCATATCCTGCCCATGTCACGCCACGGTCATCATCAACTTTTACAGTACCATAACTTCCGGAAGCTACATCCAGATAGTTAAGAGCAGTTCTAGCGGACTGATATCCTCCACTTGCGTGATTCCCCCAACCATATGCAGTATTCCAGTTACTCGAAGTGCCTCCACTCGCTGTTACTACACCCGAGGTCCATATTCCTGTCCCAAGAGCAGTATATGTTGTTCCGTTTGACATTAAAAGAAGTTGATGGCCTAATCCTGCTTTTGCTTGAGGATTTGAACCACTGTAAGAATAATTAGGGTTATAAGACCACGCTAATCCATAAAGATTACCTGCAGCTCCGCTTTCATCAAGTCCATTAGAAGGCAGATTATACGAAGTACCCATACTCCATACATGCTGATATCGAGTTGGGCTATACTTTCCATAAACACCCATGCCATAATCGTTTGCGATTAAGGCCTTTTGGGTGTTCATTGTTAACTGGCCAGTAAATGTATCTGCAGTATCTGAACGTAAGAAAGAGGCAGCATGAAGGCTATCTACCGTATCAGCATCATGGACTTGTATTGCTCCGTATGTGCCTGAAATATCTCCGCCGAATGCGGTAGTAGTTCGCAAAACTGTACTATCTACAGCCACAGAGTCGGATGCTACTGAAATACCGCTTCCTGCACCTACATTTAAAGTAAGAGATACTGCTCCAGAATTATCTGTACCGCCCCCAGTTAGGCCAGCACCTGCTCCGATTGTTATTCCTGTAATGTCACCAACATTAGTAGTATACCCAAAACTCTGTATTTTATCCTGAATAGCTGCTGCAGTCATTAATACAGAGTTAGAATCTGAGAAACCTTCAGAACTTGTCTGAAGAGTAGCGTTCGCAAAATGAGAAGTAGTTAATCCAGATACAGTTACAGCATCGCTTACAATCGCAATACCAGTACCTGCATTTACATAAAGGCTACCCCCAGACTTTCCTAAGCCGTTGCCCGCTGTAATCGCTGCTTGAGCTCTTGCAGTGGTAAAATATAAGTTGCTTGCGCCTTCTGATAGATTATCAGTAGTCAAACCTACAAGAGAACTAGGAGTACCTGTTACATCGCCAACAAAAGTTCCAAAGAAAGTACCTGCTTGAACTCTTTCACTCCCAAAAGTCCAGCCCGCAGCATAGTTTCCTGACTCACCTACGTTAGTCTCTTTCCAGATAAAGTTTTTATTACTAGAACTTCCTCGTTCTATTTCTATACCTGCGTTTTCAGAAGGAGTACCTGTAGCATTACTATTTAAGAGAATCTTATTATCTGCAATATTGACAGTTTCACTATTAATAGTAGTTGTAGTTCCTGTTACGCTAAGATTTCCTTGCACAGTAACGTTGGTACTAAAGGTTTTGGCTCCCCCGATTGTTTGAGTACCAGTTGTACGAACTACCGTACTATCTACAGCTACAGAGTCTGTACCTATACTAATACCGCTTCCTGCAGTAATTGAGAAGTTGCCAGATGAGTTTTTAGCAATACCAGCTCCTCCTGTAAATAAATTTCTAATCTCAGTAGTAGAAGGACCAGTATAAGTAAATACTCCAGTAGAAGAAGCATAGCTAAATGAGCCTAAACCTCCTGCATCTGAGTGACTTACCAAACCTCTAATATCAGCATTCGAAGGCCCTGTATAAGTGTACTGACCTGTAGAAGTAGTATAACTGAAAGATCCCAAACCTCCATTATCTGCCGCTGACATAGCTGATCTTACTCGAGCCGTTGTATGATAAAGATTAGTTCCTTCCGTTAAATTTGTAGTTGTTTTTGTGCCAAAACGAACATCAAACCGTCCGTTTGTATAGTAAAGATTTGTGCCCTCTGTAAGATGAGTTGTGCTTCTTCCAGAGAAATCCGTATTAAAACGTGCAGTTGTATAGTAAAGATTTGAAGAGCCTTCTGAAAGAGCATCTGTGTCTGGATGAACAGCATTTACACGGGCATCTGCACGAGTATTGGTAAAGTATAAACGTGTTCCTTCTCCAATATTTGATGTTGTCGCATCGACACTAATAGTAGCTTCTGAACTGCTTACAGATACATTTAGTCCTGTAGTGAAGTTCAGAGAAGTAACATTAGTACCTTCTTCATTGCCGTTCTCTTTTATAGAGGGTATTCCAGAGGGTGCTTGTACAGTACTAGTGGGATCAATATTTACTCCGGAAAGAGTAAGATCGGTTCCGTCCCACAAAATATGCTTTGACGCACTACCAAATACGAACTTTCCGTTATCCAGATCAATATGAGCACCCTTCTCATTTCCAGAAGGAGCAGAGTTTGCATCAGGTATTGAGTTAGCCCCATCGTTTTTCATTGTTCCAGCAGTAATGTTTCCAAGATTTGCTGATAGAGCAGAGAGGCTGCTTGTAGTAATGTCTGTAGCAGTAACACTTGTGGCAGCTATAAGAGTAGCAACTACGGAGTTTGCAGCAACGGAGTCTGCTGTTACTGCACCTGCTGCAATATGATTTGCGTTAATTACATCCGCACCTACGTGAATTGCTTGTATAGAATTAGTAGTAATCTCATTTGCAGTAATCTGATTCGCCGCAATTTTATCTGCTGTAATAGCATTTGCAAATATCTTATCAGTAGTAATACTTCCGGTGACTACTAGATCTCCGTCAATTACTTCTGCTTGCTGTTGCCAGGCACCCCCATCATAAGTCCAGGCACCTTGTCCAGTATGATTAGCTTCTGTTCCTTCAAAGAATATAGCTTGGTCCCCTACTACGGCAGCTCCTGGACGGTTTGTCCAATTTGTATCCCATGCTGTTTGTGCAGCAGCAGATGTAGTAGGTAATGTAGTAACAGAAACTTGCCACCTGCCCGCACCTCGTTTACCTTTGGTACTAAGAAAGAACTCTATTGCATATGAACCCGAGTTTCCTTTTTGAACCTGTGCCAAAATAGCATCTTCACCAAAGTCAGGATTCAAAGACTGCCTCATAGCAAACTTACTTGCATAGGTTCTTGTAGAGCTTCTTGTAATATAGAGCTGAGTATTACTTAGTACTTCTGCTACTTCAAAATAATCTGAAGTTGTTGCTTGGGTTCCTACTGTACTATTGTCGGTAATTTTTATTAAACTGCCCTCAGTAAACTGAGAGGTAAAAGCAGTACCTGAGCCCGTTACTAGAGTGCCTCCGGCAGTTACAGATACGGTACCAGAAGTAGAGGATAAACCGTTGTTTGTAGCTCCAACTTCTTTGAAATAATTAGTATTTGTTTCTTGGTTTGAAATATCTTGAGCAACACTATCAGTGTGTACCTGAACCGTTTTCCAAGGGTTAGCAGGAGCAGTACTATGATCATAATACAAGTATGCGGTAGTATTGTTTGCCATACTACTGAAATTAATTTCTTTCTGAGCAGTAGTAGGAGAAGATATACCTAATACATATGTAGACGGTGCAATATAACTATAATCTGTATCTTCGAATATAATCTTACCACTAACATAGTTAAAGTCTAGACTAGCAGTTAGAATGCCGCCTCGGGCAATCTTAGTTACTCGACTTAGATTAGGTGGAGGAGAAACAAGATTTCTGTTTGCAATATTCCATTTTGATTTTGCTCCCGTGTCTGAAACAGTACGGATCTTTACAGTGTACTTACCCGCTGTTACATTTGGCACCTTAACATTAGTTACTCCGCCTGGAGTTACAATCTCAGAAAAACCACCTTCAATACGTCCATCAGTAAAGTTATGATGAATTTCGAAACGGCTAGTAAATCTATAATCTCTTTCTGTTGAGTTTCCTGCCGTATCGATAAAGTCTTCTTGAGGATTAGACCACGATATAACTGCCTCGACAGAAGTTTCCGCAGAGTCAATAGCTGCGGACGCCGAAGGTACCAACTCCATAGAAATATTCTCAGGATAAGGAATTACTGCGGTGCTATTTGATTGAGTAGAGTAATCGGGTACTTCTACCTTACGGAAGGAATCAACCCCGCCGTATTTATCTACAGATACCTGAGTGGCAGATATGCCATACTTTTCTGTTGACCCTTCTTCGGATATTCCTGCTACTCTGAATATTTTTACTTCTGCAGTAGAGTACTCTTCTGCAGGCCCAATAGCCCATATAACGTCGGAGTCGGGATAAGAAGTAAAAGCTGAATTAGGTATAACTCCATCAGTTCGACCTATATCAATAGTACTCCCCCCAGAAGTATTATTATTATTAATCTTTCTCTTTTCTACTCGAGTATTTTCACTAAACTGAGTAATTACCGCATTACCGCTATCATCAACTAAATTGGATGCTGCTGCTGCGGTGGAGATTGCACTGCCTCCTGCATCAGAGGTAATTAACTCTCCTCGACTATAATCCACCCCATTTATGGTGACTTCAGCATCTTGTGCTAAATAAGTTCCCGCATCAGGGTAGATAAGATATAAAATATGAGACTGGTTTTTAACATACCCTGTAAGAGTTATCTCTCTATCGAGATAAATAGTCCCTGAGGATATTTCCTGTACGTCATGAACTCGTCCACTAGATACAATATTATCAGAATAATGATCTTGTACATTGATGAAGTCTCCTGGACGTAAAAAAGAAGCATTTACTCCCGTAGTAAATGAAAGTATTTCGGTTTCTTTTGTATCTGTAAGAAGGTGCCACATACCTACTCGACGCGCCTGACCCTCAGAAGTACAACCAAAGGCAACTACATCTTTTGAAATTATTCTTTTCTGATCAATTATATTGGCCGTATCTTCTACAGTAAGAATAGTTTGCTTGTATTCTTCTGCGGGATTACTCCAAGATACGTTTATTTGATTTATACGAGCACGCTGACCTGTGTATGTATAATTAAATATCCCTTCTTGTACGTTACCGTTTGTAAAAGTATATACTGCTTCTTTTAAAGTATCTTGAATAGGAGTAATCTGCCCATCAATCCAGTACATCATTCCTCGAAAGGCGGACGCTAGATCTTTGAGTACTTTATAAGCTTCTTCCTGTTTACGAAAGTATACATTACAAGTAAAACGAGGCTCTAAACCTCCCTTACCATCAGGTACAAGTTCGTCACAATGACGAGCTATCTGGTACAAAGCATACTTATCGATATCGGATTCGTATAAAAACTCTCCTAAACCAACATCGTTATCAGTAAGCATATCATAAAAAATCCAAGCAGGATTATTAGAGTATACTTTGGGTATATTTTTGACAGGAGTATTAGCTAGATGATCTCCTCGAAAAGTGCCATCCCAAGTCACATAAGAACTAGTATCTGCCCCAGTTGTTTTATTCCTTGTGTACTTGGCCTCATTATCCCCTGTTTCTTCTCGGGTGAAGTAGTTTGAGGGTACTTTTATTTTTTTGCCCCGAATATGATATGCTCTAGAGGGAGGGCTACTGAAATCTTCAGCTGAGAAACCTACTACGGCATAAGCAGAAAGAGGAAATCTAAGTTTCTCTTCTACGATAGCTTCTGCGGTTTTAAGGGTTGCCATTCCTACGAAAGTGTGCTGGTCCACCGTATAGTCTTTAGAAGACTCTGGGGACATTCGTTTAATTCCTATTCTCCAATCATTAAGAGGCTGATATGGACGAAGATCTATTTCCCACTCTTTTAAAAATTTTACTTTCTGAGACGTTTTAGAAATGAGACCACTAGTTATTCCTGTGCTAGACTTTCGAGTGCCAGTCCCTCCATAGAAAGTTTGGGTATGTGTTTTATATACATTACTCCACGAAGGCACATTAGAATCAAAATTTGCGCCGCCATAGTCTTTTCCTGCTATTAAAACAGGGGTGTATGTGGAGGCGTTAGGGTCAATTTTATATTCTAAAACTATTTGAAACTCTGCGTAGCCAGTTCGATCTTTTCCTTCGTCGGTAGTAAAGTGTATACCTCCAGGAAACTCTACTGCTAAGATTACTCTATCCACTTCTTCTTTTGTATTTTGAGTGAACGAGAACGCGCTAGCATTAAGATAATAAGTGCTCTGACCACTAGAAGGGTCATTTGAAGTATGCCATTTGAGTTGGTGGTTTGGTTGTATCATATAAGAAGCGGCGGCTTCAGTGCCAGGCATATCATGAGCAGGCTGATAGCGGGTACCTGGGTATACAATTGCCCCAGAGTTTTGATAATTTCTTTTTGATACTCCAGTGTTATCAGTGTTTACCAGGACGGCTGCACTAAGAATAGTATCGGTAGTAGTAGCAGATCTAATAGGAGCAGTTTCAACAACACACGTAGTAGCGTTAGTTATTGATGAAATTTTTGTAACATGATCTATCTCTACGGCAGTTCCGGAAGCGGCTTGCTTAGGCAAAGGAGGATAAATATAAGCACCATTATTAGTACCGCTTCCCTCACTAGTAACTTGGGTAATGACAGCTATGTGATCTTGATTATCTGCTCCAGCACCCGCTATTCTTACTAAGTAAATAACTGAGTCATATATCGAAACAATAGCACCTGGAGAGCCCACCTTGGCCGTCATAGCAGGAGAAAAAACATTATTACCTGCTATAATTAAAGCGTCATTTTCTTTGGCAATAGCTGCTAGAGTTCCATTATTACCGGCTCCTTTAATTTGTAAATATCGTGCGTTTTCCGTAATATCACTTGTAGAAATGTTTGTAAAAATACCTGTTCCTTGCGGATCAACTAAATTAGATATAGTAGTATTTGAAGCAACTGTAGTACAGCTGCCTTGAACTGGAAGTAGCTTTTTAGACTCAGAACCACCATCTACAATGGAGGTTCCATTAAAGTAAACTCCGGATAAGCCACCTACTACACCTTCAATTTCTCCAGCGCATAATAGATCGTAGACTATGGCTCTTTGCTTTTCATACTGTCCGCCCCTTGAGGCGTTGCCTAAGTTATTCGCAGCATTAACAGCGTTATCTATTGTATCTTGGTTAAACATTTATATCTCCGTTTATTTTAGCTGAAAGAAAGAGCCTTCGCTTCCTGCGTTTACAGATCCTCCACCAATTCCACTTCCACTACCCGTGGACCCCATTCCTCTAAACGATACACCTACAGGTGCTCCTCCAATTCTTAATTCGCCATAACATACGGGTATTGGCATACCCTGTTGTACTGTATTTACTGGACCATTAAATAAATATCCTTCGTTTTGTTTTTTATCTGTCTCTGGACCCGGAGCTAAAAGTTGGCTTATGCCCCCTATTGCCAGATTTACTGCCAGACTCATCGCAAAAGTACCTGCCATGGTCAGGCCGCCAGTGCCGCCTGCAGCAAAGGTGCCAAATATTGCAGGGTTCATCACAACTAGAGCTACAATAAGTATTGCTGCTAATATTTTTCCAGCTGCTTTGGCCCCTACAGGAACTTCTGTTATAATAATATCTTCATCGTTTAGACTTAGAAAAAGCTCTTCTTCGCTCTCTAAAAACTCTTCTCCTCGTCGAATTTCATAACCTACTCCAGCTTCGGCTGCCGCTACTAAATGCTGACGAAATCCAGGTGTTTGACATTCAATTAACTTAAAAATATCACGAATATTTACACAGTCAGTTTCCCAGCTGCCTCCAAACTTTGATATGTTACCTATTAGTTTAACTTTTTGCATAACGTATAAATCTCGTTTTATGTTTAATCCACATAGGATATAAGCTTTCTCTGCAGGACAGTCTGTTTACTGCATGATGTAAAAAAATATCTTCTCCAAGATAAATTCCACAATGGTTCTCTACATTACAAAATACTTGGAACAAAATTCCATCTCCAATTTCAGGTTCCTGAACTTCTTCAAATCCAAAATTCTCAAATAAGTCTCCAAAGTAATCTAAACCCTGGTCCCACCAGTCATCTTCGAATTGTATTGTTGGTAAATTTATATTAAATTCTTGAAAATAATAATCTCGTACCAAACTATAGCAATCCGAAGTTCCAAAATTATAATCTCTTCCAAGAAGTCCATTACTTAATTTTTTAGGAATATACTCATGCTTTTCAAAATCCGGTAGTGAGTATATAATATAAGGTATTCCTAAAAAATCACTTGCTTTTTTATCCGCCTCGCTTGGCTCACAGGAAAAATCAGGGTGACTATGAACTATTGCGTATATATCTCCTGACAAACTTGCTTTTATATAATCGGATGCATCTATATGAAATTCTTCTTCCGGATTATCGGAGGTATTCTTACAGGAAATCCATTCTATTTTTCCTTTTCTATTTACTAATAAACCACACCCTTCTTTTGGGTATGCTTCCATTAGGTCTAAATAAATCTTATCTTCTCTGTACGACACCTGGAAATCCTCCGTAGGGTAAAGAAATTTGAGAGGCTCGCTTACTTAAATAGCCTCCACTTCCGTCAGGACGAGCTTGGAATCTCATTGCACAAGAGGTTAAAGTCTTACCACACACGTCTCCTCGAGTCCAGTGTAGGCCTTCTTCTACTGTGTAATGGCTTCCTCCGGTTTGGGTTGTTCTATTAACTTTCCATAAAAACCCATCTTTTACTACATAAGCATTGTATCTTTTGTCTTGATACCCTAAATATGTTGCCGAAGTAGAATAAGCAGAATAAGTCCATACTCTTCTCCAAGAAGAGGTATCGGCATCTGTAGGAGAATTAGAAGTATTATTTATACATCTCCAGTAATTAGTACCAGTAGTAGAGCTAAGTATGCCTTCTGCTGTTATCTGCATTAAGTTTGCCTGAGAAGTTGAATAATAGGTACCGGCACTAAATGAGCTTAAACTGTTTCCATTAGTAAAAGTTATGCCAGTTACAATATACTCATCTTCGGGACTCATATAAAGAGTCAATTCTACTCCTCCAATGGTAATTTTACTATCGGCTCTCCAGTTACAACCTCCTACCTTTTCTCTTTCTGGTTGATCTACATAAGCAGTTCCATTGTGTTTCTTAGAACCTCCTCCAGTATACTTCCACGGACAACTTCCGCCTACAACTATACGTCTTGGTAATTGTATACCGGCTAAGTCAAAGGGAGCAGCTAGTTCAAACTCTACTTTAGTGGCATCCTTTGCTGAGATTCTATCTATCACATACACGGATCGGGGAAATTCTACAGGAGGGTTTCCATTACCTGAGTCCCCAGATTCTCCTACTAAGTATTTTTTAAGTGTTGTTCTACGAGTAAGTCTTTTTCCTATAAGATCTTCATACCCCAGACCTCCTATAGACTGAGAGAAAGTATTATGTAGATTTGCTACTGTGAACTTAGGGCGGTTCATTGCACCATCAGATGTAATTTCAAAATCTTCTGCTTCTGCTGGCAAAGCAATATAACTTCTTGATACTCCTGTAGCGTCTCTGAACTCTATAGTAGTTAAGTCACTGTCTAATCCATCAGGATAAAAATATACAAAAGAACCCTCCACATACTCTAAGTCATATAGAGTTACTATTGCTGAGGTTATTCCTTGACTCTGTACGTCTTCTACTATAGCTGTCATGATTCATATACTCTTCTAAAAGTTGCTGTTAAATTATAATGACCTGTATTATTGTAGTTTTGACTAAATGTATCGCACACTACTTTAATAGTTTTTTCATTATCAATAGTACTGTCTAGTACACCAGTGACTTCTTCTGTAGTGGCGAAATCTGGTACGGTAAAGTTAAAGGAACTCACTCCATTTAAGCTGTTTAAAAATCCTGCGATATTATCAATATCTTGTTTCGGACGATTTTTAAAAGAAACATTATAACTTTCTTCCGTATTATTTATACCTTTTGTACTTCTCTGCTCATAACCATCGCCAAACTTTATACTACGAGTTTTTTGCTTAGCGCTGCGAGTCATTCCTCTATCAGGAAGTATATTTAAACTACCATAGGCAGATGTTGTGCTAAATCCTATTGCCATTATGCCGCTCCATAGGGGCTAAGTATTCCGCCCGGCCGTTTTTGTCTCTGGAGCTCTTCTTGTACAGCACTTGCAAGCATCTTTCCAAGATCGGCACCCTGTTTCCCATCATTTTGACTATCTGTTTGAGAGGCTCCATCATTAGACATATTCACATTAATAGATACATTATTTGTGCCACCCCCACCCCCGTTTTTCATCTCAACAGGGATTTTTCCACCGCTCGGAAGAGGCACTACAGCTTCTGTTCCATGAAGAATTGCCGGATATCCCGCATTTCTACCTTGTGCAACGCCTCCGGTAGCATAGCCTTTCATAATACCACCATGTCTGGCAAAAAGACCTCCAAATAAAGAGCCTATACCCCCTCCGCCTGCTCCACTAAAAAGACCACCAAGAAGATCTGGAAGTCCTTTAAATAAAGAACCAAGACCTTCCCCGAAACTTCCAAATACACTTCCCATTTTTTCTAGAAAACCTCCATCAGCGTTCTTATCGAATACATCCGCAAAATCACTAATAAAATTACTAAACATGCCCCCTCTTCGTACTCCTTTATCTTGATTATCTCCTACTATTACATCGTTTCCTTCTTGAACCAGCGACCTTCCGCCTTGTTTTGTCCCAAGAAGCTTGTCCCAAAAACCTAATTTTTTCTTCGGATCTCCCGTGACTGGGTCTATTGCGGGAGTGCTAGGACCTCCTGGAACTGTAGGAACAGTACCCCCACCACCAGGACTGGCAGACGAAGTATAGGTCCCGCCTGAAGCTTCAATAATTGCTTTTTTGTATAAATCTGCTCCTAATGCAGAAGCGTCCAATATAGATTTGTAATGCTTATTTGAACCATCTTCCATAGCTTCTTTTATTTTTCTTTTCATAACCTCTTCAGGGCTTTCTTTCTGAAAAAGTTTTAGCATTATCTTTTTTGTCGCTATTTCTGCTAAGTTATCCGCAACACTATTTAAAACGCCCTTTCCTATATTAAGAATACTATCCTTTAAGCTAGATTCTTTTCCTTTTATGAGATCGCCTATACCTGTTTGAAGAGAGCCTTCAAACGCCTGCATCATTCCATTTTTTATTTTTTCGATTTCACTGTTTTGAAGTCTTAAAATTTCAAGTTGAGATTCGAGAGAAATTTCTTGCTGTCTAAGATTATCTATTTCTCTACCTCTTGCTGATAGAGTGGTTAATATCTCTTGCTTACGTTTCTTTTCTTCGTCTGTTACTGCTTCTCCGATCTCCAGTAATTGATTATTTAAAGCTGCTTCTACTAGTAAGATATCTGCTGCTTTTTGTCGAACATTAATTAAGTTGGTATTAGTCCTGAATGTTTTAGCTGCATGACTAATTTCTGTTTTCATTAGACGCGTTGCACCTACTTGCATCCTAGTTTCCGCAATACTAATGGCATTAACTAATTTAGACTGTTGATGTTGAAGAGTATTCAGTCTAGTAATTAGAGCTATTTCTTGTTCCATTATCTCGTATCTTGCTTGATCGGCAGGCAATAACTTCATTTCAGACGTTTTTTTAATTCTGTCTAAAACAGATAATTCTTCCTTTAACGCCACAATTATAGCGTCCATATCATTACTGGGAAGAATATTCTGAAAAAGATTTGTGGTGGCTTTTTTATTTTCTGCAGTTAGTTTAAAATATTCATCTGTAGCCATCCCCAACTGCTCCAAGGCTATCTTTGTATCATTAATAGTATTCATGTAAGAAAGCTGCCCTTGCTCCATTGACGTTAGAGCAGCTCTATATGCTTTTGCTGGAGCAGAATTTTTTAAGTACTCATTATTAGTTTCCCTTAGAAACTTTAACTGGCCTTCTAAAGCCTTAGCTGATAGAGCTATGCTAGACTCCGCATCGTTAGTTCTTTGTATAAATTGGAAAAAAGTTTCGCCGGCAAGTTTATTGGCTGCACTTAATTGTTTCTGCTTTTCTGTTATAAGAAATATTGACTTCTCAACATTACCCCCTCTTTTTTTAAGGGATTCATAGCGGTCTTCAAGTTTCTTCAAGCCTGCCTGTAATTGTTTAGCTGCCGTTGCCGCCATATCATTGGCTGCTGCAAAATCTGCTGTTCTAGAATTCTTATCATCATCCATGCTGAGATCACTAACAACAGAAGTCATATCTTGATTAGATATATTACGTAGTCTATTACCAAAAGCTGTCATTCCTTGCACGCTTCTGTCTATAGCTTGATTAATTTCTAGCTGCTTTTCATAAAAATCCTCAGCTTCGTCATTTATTGTTCTAAGTCTTATTCTTAAGGCTTCGGCTTTTAATTCTGTCTCACTTACTTCTTCTTTAGTTCTTAAAAAGGCATATACAATACCGCCGAGCGCAGCTAGTAAGGCTACCCAGGATAGTATTGAGAAAGCGGTTGCTATAGCAGCCCCCGCCACTTTCGCAGCCCCGACAATCGCGCCGAAAACACCTAGAGAGGCTGCTCCCAGCCCTACAAGACGAGTTTGCATAATAGTGACTCCGGCTCCAAAATCTCTTGCCATCTTTGAAGAAGTAGATTTATTGTAAATTTCCATTTGCTTCAGTGTTTTTAATAAATCCGCTTTTCTTTTTTTGTTGAAATTACTGTATAAACCTGTTTCTTGAGCTAATCTTTTTCTAAGGTCTGCAATCTGTCTTTTGTTAAGAATTTTTCCATCTTTTATCTGTTGAAGAACACTATTTTTTCTTATTCGGGTAGTTTTTTCAATTTCAGTTATTGTAGTCCTAGAGGTTTTTTCAATTTCAGTTCTAAACTTTCTGTGGTCTCCCGCTTTAGCTGTAGCTGTAGCATACTGTTGTTGCTTAACACTGAGGTTAGTATACATTGTTGCAGCTTTACCCTCAATACCTGATAATGCGCTGCTAAGTCTTCCTAGTTGAGGTAGCGCTCCTGATATTAATTGACCTGCAAAGGGTGCAAAGGCTGCGGCTATAAGAGCTGGGTATTCACTTAATAGTTTAGCTATAGGCCCTGCAAGCTCCACGCTTACCATTCTTATTTTATTGACTAAATCATCAAAAGACTTACCCAAAGCCGCAAATTCATTGGTTGCTATAGAGTTACTAGCGATGACGGCACCATATCTCTCCTCTACTTGTCTTAACACATCTGCCGTGACTGCTTGACTACGTTGAAAAGCTGTTAGCTTTCCTTGAATATTTAAAGATTGCGCGTATTTAGTTGAGGCATCTTCTAAACGTAAAATAATACCGAGTTCATCCAATAATTCTGGTTCGGCTTTTGTTACACCTCTGACTAATCGATTAAAAGAATCTGTTAGATCACGACCTAGAACTTGCGAAGTAGTTCTTGCTGCAGCACCTAATTTAGTAATTTGCTCAGGGCTAAGTCCAGAAGCTGTACCAATAGCTGCTGCTTGCGCGGCTTCCTTAAACGAAATAATACCGTCAGTAGCTGCTATGATATCAGTCGTCATGGCTTTCATTGAGGTGCCTGTTACAGAGGCGTAAGCAGCTTGTCCTTCTTGTAATTGCTTCAGAGAACCGGCATCTTTCAAAAAGTTATAAGCTGCAGATACTGCAAAAATTTGTGCAGCTAACATCGCATAAGCAGGAACAAGACCCCCTTGGATAGTTCCAGCCATTTTTGAGAAATTCTTACCTCCTGCAGTAGCCGTTCCCGCTACTCCTTTTATTCCTCTTTGTGCTTTTCTGGAACTATTGGCTGCCTCATTTAACTGAATGCCTAGTTTTTTTGCGTCAACGGCTACTTTTCTAGTAGTACCTTTGTCATCAATAACTATCTCTACATATACTTTTTTAGCCATTATCCTGTAACCGTATGGGCATTACTGCCGCTTCTGGAGCGTCTTTCCGATTCTTTTCTCTTTTTATTCGTTTCTTCTGCTTTATACTCTATTAATATCGCTTCATACATTTTTGCAAAATATACTGTAGTTTTTATATCTTCTACCTCATAGGTAGAGAATATGAAATTGGCGGAGGACCAATCCTTCCCCATATAGTACCCCGACATACTATCCCACCTATCTGGCAGTAGGCCGAATACAAAAAATGCCACTTGTACTTCTGCAGGAAAAACAGAAGCATCTAGTGGCATCTTTTCGGGATCGGGTTCTTGACCAAGCTGCTCGCACAGCTTTAAATAAGTTTCTGAATCTACTTTAGAGGTGCTTTCTCTTACAGAGCGCTGTAGAAGAGTTCTTACTCTATCTACTTGCGTCCAGTAAAATTTTCTAAGTCACCTACTGTCTCTGTTACCCAAGTATCAAAAGAGCTTGCATTCTTCATCAAAAGCTCGGCATTTTCTTGGGTAAACGGCAGCTCATCATCTGAGTCAAGATCTCCTGTATCTACCAAAAGAAGCTCTTCTAGGTAACGATACTTCAGGCCTTTCCACCCCTTGATTACTGCTTTTGTATATTCCGTTAAAAATTTATCATCATCTAACTCTTCTTCAGGTTGATGAGTTCTTTTGTTAAATTTTGTAGAAAGACAACGCTTTCTAAGTTTTACTAACTCTTCTCTTGCTAAATAACAGAGGTCTATTGTCATACCCGAATAACCTGGAAAGTCAATAGTAACAGTTTTACTAGCAGTCATTAAACTAGCTAGGGAAATAGGGGTGTCGCTCATTTATGTATCCTTTTAAAAATAGAAATAGTATGTTTTATATCGTATAGTATATAGGAGAGGAGGAGGTTTGTCAAGAATTATTTTTTGGAGGTGAAATAAAAAAGGGGCCGAAGCCCCTTTTTTAAGTTATGCCGCGCCTACGTACTTAATAGTTGCTTCGTTAGTGCTAGCGATTGTAGAAGGTAATCCATGGAAAGAAGTCTCCAAGGAAATAACGTCCTCAATACCGTGAGCAGGAATTTCAAAGTGGGCGGTGCCCATAGCAAATTCCATACGAGGTGTTGCAGAAGCGCCACCAATCTTGAAAGCAGTACTAAAAGAGTTAGTAATCAGTGATCGTGCACCTGCAGCTGTCATATCGTTAAAGAAGTCCGTAGACGTTCCAGTATTAGTACTGGAGTCTAGACCAAGATAACAATTAAAACTACCAGAAACAGATCTCGCGCCTGTAACGTGTCCTACTGGAGTATTTACAGCTCCTAGTGTTTCTGGAGTAATATAAGTAATATTATTAGAAACAGTAATTGAACCGCCCGTTAGAGTCAAAGTGTATACACCTGACCCTGAGCCGGGAAAATTAGTAGTGTCATTAGCTGTAATTGTGAGCTGAGTTAATCGATTACGAATAAAGTTATCCGTTGCATCTACATCTTCATATACAGTTTTAGTAGGCTTACTATCTGAAGTAAGTGTAGAACCAAAACCAGACCAGTTAATTGTAGCTAGCCCATCAATGTCAAAATCAATAGAAGCTTCGTTTACTACTGCACTGGCAACTTTATAAACCTGTGGATTACTTCCTGCATCATCAAGAGAGAAGTAAATATCCGCTGTACCTAAAGTTGTTTTATTAGAACTAGCAAAGCTAATATCCAAATCTGTACCATCACGCGTGAAGCCAGTAAAATCATGCGAACTATAAGCAGCATCACCTACCATTAGAGCCCACAATACTTCTTCTACTGCGTGATGAGCTACAGTATCATTTGCTGTACCCGAGCCCGTGCCCGCCGAGATAAACGGACGAACATATGTTGAGAAGGACCACTCGACAGGAGCAAGTGAGTCGTTGAACATTCTTCGTCCACGCTTACTGACTCCAGCGGAATCTTCCATTTCTGCCAGAGTTACCTCTGTTGAGTTTGTTGCTTGTGAAAAGCTAAATCCATCAAGTACGGGAACTTCCCAAATTGCTAATCCAATCTTGATGTACACTTTCGTGTCGCGACTAAAATATAAAGTATCGACTGCCATAGTTTTCTCCTATGTATCTTGAAAAGACTTGGACGTGAACATTTGTTCTTGCCAGAATTTTCTAATATTGAACCTCTATTAGTATTTCTCCTACTCCTAAAGGCTCGAGTACACCTTCGTCAGTATTTATACTAACTACGGTGATTTGATGTGTAGTAAACAAATTGTTCTGTTTATCACTATACTGCAATCGTGAATTTTCTTCTATAACTGTTTCTACGTCTTCCATTAATAAATTTAAGGCTTCTTGGGCATCTTCTTCGTTCACATAGCAACGAATAGTAAGGGATAAAAATCTATCCTTGTATCCGCCTGCTTGATATTGTCGGCTTTCAGTACCTGCATTTAAGTGAATTGCAGGAAATTCTTCTACCTCATCCCAAAACTTTAAGTAAGGGTGTACGTTATTAGCTACATCTGATAGCATAGTACCAGCCCCATCTATAGTTTTTAACTTCTCAACTACAGCATTCAATATATTCGCTCTACGAGAAGTATAAACTCTTGCTATAGTCACTATACTCTCCTGGTGTACAGTTTGGTAGTTACCATCTGTGCCGCTATCTCTCTTATTGAGGTATCAATTAAACTTCGCGGGTCCCTTTCTAAACTGGAGAACCTACTACCGCTTGATTTTTCAAATACTTGATATGGGTCTTTTTGGTATGTGTATCCAATACTTAAAAAACCTTGTTTCGTTTTTTGCACATCTACAGCTCTGACACTAGAAGCAAATCTTCCTGTTCTATTCTCTAACCTAGGTGAACCCATGTTGGCTGAGACTGTTTTCGTAAGCTGAGAATTTAATAAAGCCAGGAGACTTATAGTTGATCCTGCCCTACTTTGCTTAGTATCAAACATTACTTTGGGCGCTTTAGTGTTATCCTTAAAAGACTTTGCTCGGGTCACTTTTGTCTTATTACTAGTCTCCGTTTTTGTCTTCTTCTTCGATATTTTTTTCTTACGAATATTAGTAGTAATCTTTTTAGTACTAGAAGCAATGTTTGCTAACTCATTCTCTACCATTTGTATACGTCTTTCTTCTGCTGACATAGAGCCTTTTAAGCCTGCCGCATCTAAATTTTCCATAACTCTTGATAAAGCTTGATTTAACTGAGGGGCTAGTTTTGCCTCTACTTCTCTACCTCTTTTCTTATTTAAAAAACTACTCTCTAACCCTACTCCAATAATATCAATGGGGTCTCCTGGGTGCTTTTTAATTTTTAGCTTTAAAGAGTCTCTTAAATCCGATATAAAGGGAGCTACTTCTTTACTTCCTTTTTGCCCAAAATTAAACAAGGCATTTTCTACAGCTCTCTTTCGTTGCATAGATACTGCGTTTTCTTCAAAATGACCAACGTTTAAAAACTCAGAAGAATTAATTTCCTCTATTTTATTTGATCTGTTGCTGTTTAATTTTTTAATCTGGACATTTAATTTTTTAACTAAATTCTTTTGAGCTATCTGCTTAATTCTTCTAAAATGTCCAAAAACGTTTCGACTTCCTTTGTCTTTCTTTACTGCCAGTAGTACTATAAAACTATTGGGCGTTTCTTTAAATTCTTCCGTGAAAAAAATCTTTCTAGTACTCGCATTAAAATTCTCTGGTTTTAGACGCTGTTTTAGGTACTCGAACATTCTGTCGCACTCTTCATCTACTATTGTTTCAATACTAGCGGGTAGCTTAGAAAAGCCTCCTCTTCTAAGAGTAAGTTCTTCTTTTACTTGAGTACGTAACTCTTGCCTATTTAAAGAAATAGAATGCACCTTTTTATCTGAAACTAGATCTCTATAAGCGGCGGAGTTTCTCTCTAGATCCGCTTCTAGTTTTTCTAGTATCTGTCTTAGGTCTTTTTGTGCCATTAGAAATTCTTATATAAGTCTAAAACTCTCTTAATGTGGTCTGGGAAAGCAACATTATCTCTTTGACTTGTAGAGGTTTGGTTTTGAATTGTTGCACCTCCTAGCGTTCTTCGTTCTTTATGCTCATCTTTAAGGTAGTACGTAACCAAATCAATTACTGCTAATCTTAGATCTGCGGGGCAGGTATCGTATCCTGCCTTATAAACTACTTCTACAGAGGCAGGGCCATGTGGCCAAAAGATATAACCACCTTGATTTGTTCTTAAAATACTATCAGTACTATAATCAAAGTAGTACTGATAATCAGTTGTTGTTAGTGTTTCATAGGAAGAATCATAAGAAGATCTTTCTTTTACACTTACTACTGTATTAACAGGAGTTTCTGTTAACTGAACCGCATATGTGTTCCAAGTAATATTAAAAGTTTCGGTCTTGTTAGTGGCAAAGTAGTCTACTAAACTATTTCCACAATAGGTTTTTACTAATTGACTCACGGATGGAATTAAAGAGTTCAGTCTCAAATCTTCTTTTGGAGACTGAATTCCCTCTGACTCTTTATACTCTGCTAATGTAATTAAGTTTGCCATAAGTCCATTAATAAAAACCTTGGGGGAGGAAACCCTCCCCCTCAGTCTCTAGCTGTTATTAAGCTACTGAATCGATCTTGACACAAGGCTGATCTGAGCCTGCACCGGCGACGATTTCGTTGAAGCCCAAAGATTGGCTGGCAACGATTACGCGACGCTGATTCAATACTTCGTAATCCTGCTCGACGGTTACACCGCGGAGTCGTGGAGCTACGTAGTTTCGTGCGTATACTGCAAAGGCTACTGGTACACCAGCGCCTTCTGCGGCGAACTCTTCAGAAACGATTACTGGAGAGCCGAAAACAGCCCCAACAGTACCCGTTACTTTGATAGCCAGTTCAGTACCGACTTCGTCTAAGCTTTGGAAAGCTGAATCGCTTAACAAATCATAGTACATTTTTTGACTGACGATGAAAGTAACATCAGAAGGATTCAAGCCGTACTTACCCATTTCCTTACGAGCATTCAACAAGTCAGCACCAGTCATGGTGTTGAAAGAAGTACCCGCAGCTCCGTTACCAGAGATGTCGTGAGTAATAGCGGAAGCTGCACCGTGTCCATCAAGACCCGAAATAGTACCGTTACCTAAAAGGAAGGCCGATTCTACAGCGCGCCCGTGTGCACGTGCTACACCTTCAACCAACATAGGCATCAAGTTAATAAGAGTTTGCTCATCAACTTCGTTGTCCATAAAGGTGGTTGAGATCAAACGATAAGCATTCAAGATAACTTGCTTAGGCTGATACGTAGAGTTGGTTGCGCCGCGGTTCTCTAAAGTACCTGCGCGCTCAGTTGCACCTGCGCCGCTTGCCCATGATGCTGGTTCTACGTCTACCTGGATAGGAAGAACTGTAGACTTACCATTAACAGGGATTTCGCGGAACAAACGAGCTACTTTCAACTCATTCATGATTTCTTTCTCGATTAAACGAGAAACTTCTTGGTCAATATCTTGAGCATGCGTTGCATAGTCGATACCGGCTTTCTGTTGAAGATCTTGTGCAAAAGAAGTACCCCAACCCTTTTGAGTCATAACACCCAACATGTGAGCCTTCAAGAAATCTTGGCCCCACTTAGTGACGTCAGATTTTTCAGCACGATCAGCGAATACTCGCTTAGACTCACGCATCTTCTGGATTTCTTCAGATTTCTCTTCGAGATCCTTCTTATACTGAGCAAGGACTTCACCCATATCTGCGTCTTTAGCAGAAAGTTTTTCTTGCATATCGCTAAGAAGCTTTTCGGCCCCTGATTCTACGCCAGTTCTAATTGCTGATTTAACTTCTTCAGCTTGAAGAGTTTTAGCTTCTGCGTCTGCAGCGGCTTTTTCTTCGGCTTCTTGTACAGCTTTAACTTCAGCTGCTTTTTGCTCGGCTTGCTTCATTGCAATTTTTGCAGCAGTTTCCTCTGCTACCTTCTTAGCAAAAGCTTCCAAGTCGACTTCGGGAGTATTAATTCCTTCCGACATATTAGTCTCCTTTTGGGCATTAGCCCCATCCTGTGCGTCACTAGCTAGTAATGATTTTTCATCCATAGCCAGAGACGGCTCGGCTAGTTCAACACTATTTATGAAAGTTTTTTTGAATTCTTCGTACTCAGACATCGAGTCAAAAGATTTCGCCAGAGAGAAAGTGGCTGCTTGATTGCAGGGAACGGAAACAACCGATACCTCAAACAACTCAGCGTCCTTAATCTTTAGTCCGTCAGTTTCCGTGATATAATCAGCATCCTTGACTCGGAAACCAACAGAAAAAGCCCCAAGGATACCTTCTTTAACTAGTTCACAAACATTAGCGGGTGCAGACTTGCTAATCTTTGCTTCTAACTCCAGGCCATTCTCTGTTATTTTAAGGCCTGTAGCTCGACCAATAGGTCGATCATAATCGTGATTGAAAAGAATAATTGGATTCTTCTCAAAGTTTTTCAAGCCGCCTTTTCCCCATGCTTCACTGGAGATAGAATCTCCTGCACGATCAAAATCAGCGGTACTTGCCATACCACGAATCATTACTGATCCGTCGTCTATGGAGTGTGTCTTAAAAGTAGACGTTAAATTAAAAATTTTGTCCATATTATTTCTCGTCTGTGCTCTGTACCGCTGGAGCAGGCTTTGGCTTTGGAGCAGCTTTAGGAGCAGGCTTTGGCTTTGGAGCGGGAGGAGGGGGAGGATTCTCCGCCTTCTTAATCTCTGCCCATATCGCTGGAAGACTTCCTTCAAGTGTTTGAAGTAATCTTGACCAACTGCCAAAATGATTGAGGGCCATCCCTGAACGAATAGGAACTCCGTTTCCAAACTGGTCATAATCATGCTTTTCAAGAATTTTTCCTTTTTCAAGCATAAACATCCCAACTTCTTCTAAAATCTGGTTTCTTACTCGTAATCTAGCCATCGGTGTCATCTCCTTCTACTGGTCTACCGCCTTCATCTGGGTTTGCGGCGCTACCTGCAATGTTTGCGGGTACTCGAAGATCATCATAACCTTCTACTGGGTCAAACCCTAAATGGTACCTGGCTTCATTTGGAGTTATAACTCCAGCATTTACTAATGAAGTATAATACTGGGATTGATCTCTTAACTCCGGCTGAAGCGCTGGAATATCTGTAACGTCTTCATTTAATTCAAAACCAAAGAACCTTTCAAATGCAAAGTTCATCTTACGAACAATAGGTAAGACAGTCTCTAAGTAGTACATTCTCATATTTGGACGAATATTTGCATTATTTCCAGAGTCCAACATAATCGGTGGTATGCCAAGTGCTTTTAATATAATCTTTTCATTTTCTGAAATGGCACTCTGAAAGTCTAGTTCTTTAAAGTTCACGTTTGCAAAAGAGTCAATCTCTATTCCACCATCTAGAATAAGAGGACGTCTTCCGCCTGCATCTGGTTTGTAACGAATGCTCCAGGATTGTAGCATCCTTTCTTTAATTTTCTCTGATAAAGTATTTGGGCTTTTGAGTACTAAGCCTGGAACAGCTCCGTTTTTGAAGAAGTTATCTTGAAAATCTCTCATTCTTTTCATAAGAATCATTGTACGAAGAGCGGGTTTTAATCTTGATACTCCTCTGTAAATAGAGTAGAAAGAGTTGTCTTTGATATGTATAATTTCACTGGGTCTATAGTCAATTCTTTCATTAAAAGTAAATTTCTCAATATAGGTAGAATCACTAGCGTGTATAACCATCTTGCTTGATGGTAAGTGATATAAGTGCACTCCATCAAAGTAAACGAAAATATTACCATCAAGCAAGAAATCCGTAATAAGATTACGTCTAAACGTACTAATATCTTGGAACGGGTTTGGCTCTTTATTAAGGAGTAAGGAGACTCGCGATCTCTTAATTCCTTTTACTACACTCGCTAAACTCTGAATCTGAGGCCCAACTGCTGTTGGTATCTCTGCTGCATCATCTACAATGAGGTTTACACCTCTATTTACTACTTCTAGGTCTTCATACGCTCTTTCATACTTGAAAGTAAACTCCCTGGAGGAGTCTGTCTTATGGTCAAAATATGACTGTGCAGGATTTAGCTTTTCGTCTAAATCTACTGGCTTACGTCCTATAAATGTATCATACCATGCCATGTTTTTCTCTTTGAATCTCTACCCAATTTTCTTGCTTCTTCGCGGTGCCTAGTCCTGGATTACGTCCGTAGACTTTATGTAACTGCAAATGATGCGCATGACACAAGGTAACTGTATGTTCGTATAACTCTGCCCAGTGCTTTTCTATGAATTCATCTCTAAAAGACAATATGTTCTCAGGTAATAGCTTATTTCTTTTTACATAAGTATGAACCAAGGGACTTAAGGTATGATAGTGGTGAAAGTCTAATTGAGATACTTCTCCACAAATATAACACTGAGTGCCTTTTTCATACTTATTCTTTGCTTTATCTCTTATGTATTTTACTATATCTCTTTTTAAATCCATTTTGTATAACCGAAAGTATATCTAATTTGAGGTGTTATGTCAAATACTATTTTTGACCATGTATCATCAAAACCCGCTGTTGCTTGTTTCGAATGAATATAATGCGTATCGCAGAGCGTCCGCCATATGCGATGCTCTATTGTGTCTTGGCTTTTCTCGAGCTAGGTTTGGGTTAGGATCCCACTGATATTGGTCTAATGCTGACATGCTTTCTAGACATTTCTGATTTACAAAAAGACTGTCATTGTCAACTATAGAGGCTACATGTGCAATTCCATCAAGTACGGATTTTTTAGCGTTGATAGTACTGAGATCATAGTTTTGTGCGAAGTCAAATCGAGTTTGCTGAGCAGCAGAGTCAATATAAATATAGTCAATATCCCACTTATCCACCAAATTTTGTATCTCACGTGCGTGATGTTCTGTTGTTTTTTCGGCATCAAGATACTCATCTAATAAGTAGTATTTTTGTTCGTCCCAGTCGTATGCGATGACACAAAAAGCGGTAGGATCTCTGTAGCCCACGTCCAGACCAGCAAAAATATCCATCTGGTGAGTTTCCATTCCGTCGCAGTTAATAACACATTTTTCGTGATCAAAGTTCCAAACCTGTCCTTCATAAATATTAAAGTCAGCTTCATACTCTTGTCTAAATTCAGCCTCTGACATAGACTTTCTAGCTTCCATAATATCGTTTTCAGATATGCGAGGATTGTCTTTGTAAGTTGCTTTAATTGACGCCCATTCTGGAAAATCATCTGTAAATCCTCTATCAAAAAATTCAGAGAACCAGTTATTCCGTCCTCGTGGGGTAGATATAAAAATTGCCTTAGAGTTAGCTTTATCTAGAGTAGGACGCAGAGCTACGTTAAAAGCATCCTTACCGTCTGCGAGAGCTGCCTCATCAAAAATAATTAGATCATAAGATCTACCTACACAAGAATCTACTTGATTCACAGATCCCATTCGTATAGTAGAACCATTAGATAATTCGATTACTTTATCTTTTGCGTTATCTTTAGTTACTTCTAGATCAAAGTGCTTAATTAAGTTTCTTTGTAGGTCAAAAGATATCTGCGAAAGTGAATAGTTCGGAGACATGATTAATATGTTAGAGCCTGGGACAAGAGATACTAATTGACCAATAATATTGGCTATATAAGTCTTACCCTGTCGTCTAGACAGTGCTGCACATACAAAACGATATTTTGGGTTATTAATTGCATTTAAAATAGCCACCTGAGAAGGTAAAGGCTCTATTCCTAATAACTCCATGTAAGGCTCTACTTGCAGCTTTAGATACTTATCTTCTTGAGCATAATCAAACAAGTAGTCTGAAATTATGTCCGTCCGGCTTATTTGAATAGCCATATTTAGTCTTGTCCCATTGATCTAGTTTTACTATAGCGTCTGCAATAGTCCATTTCTGTAAGGTCTTCAAAATCTTCTGGCTCTTTTTGACGAATACTAGTTTTCTTTTCTTCGCCCCAGATAAGCTCCCAAGCGTCTCCGTACTTACTAGTACTTACTCTAGACTGTATCTTGTCGCCTGTTATATCGTTTTTTGTGCTCATATTACTTCTTCCAGAATTTACCCATTACTAACTTTGTAATAACTACAAAAGGATTGAAGGCATATTTATAAGTCCAATCGTACTTTTTATAGTCTAGTTCATATTCCGAACGGAGGCTCCACTGCCGCTTCCAATTATCTACGTACATTCCTTCGTACTCTAAAATAGCGTGGCCTCCTCCGTTTACTGTTACATAGCAAATCTTGAATTTACCAGTAAGTAACATTTTAAGAAACTTAAATCTGCTTCTCTCTGCAAGAAGCCAAGCAACTGTAAGTGCATAATCTTCACAGTCACCTTCGTCTTTTTCAGCATCTACATCTAGTACTCGCCAATAATCCGCAGCATCGTACTGTACGGTATCATACTCGTATACGAATAAGTCGTTTACTCTTGTTACCGCTTGAAATCTATTTAACATCATTTTTTGCCCCCAACGGCATCTGCTGCAAAGAATGCAGAAACTAGTACGGCAATCGATGCAAAATATGTGGGTGCAATATCAGCAATTAAATTAGCTGCTTGATCCAAGCCAAACATCGAAGTTAGAAAGATACCAAAAGGGTATAGCAAGAGACCGATTAAAGAAAACCATGCCATCTTACGAATAGCATCTCGCTGTGCATCTTTATCTTCGAGTTCTTTTCTTTTAAACTCTAAATGCATTGCGATTTCTTCGTCTGTAACTACTCCATCGCCGTTTGTGTCTGCTGGATGTATATCGCTCATTACCACTTCACCTTATCTGCCCAGTATGCTGCGGACATCTTGCCTTTAGCAATATTCTTAGCATGACGAGCCTTGAAGCTTGCACGCTTCTTTCTCATAGCTTCTGATTCACCAGCCTTCGGCTTCCCTGCCGTTTTAGCTCCTTGCTGGCCAAAACGAATTGTCTTAACTTTTGCGCCTACTTTAGCCACTACAATGTGTGACTTTTTAGCATGACCTGGTGTACGTTTTGGTTTGTTAAAACCCGATACACCAGCTCGTTTAATTCTTGAGTCTTTCTTCTTAACGCTTTTTCTTTTTGCTGCCACGTTTTTTCCTCTTCGCAAACGTACTTACGTTCGTTGGCTTGCCCCCAGTATTACCAGCGGCTCTTTTACGACGAATTGCAGATTTTCTTTGTGCTGGAGTCATGGATGCAGCTTTTGAAGCCGGTACGCATTTTGGATACTTTTTCTTCCCCGACTTATCTCTTCCACATTTCTCGAAACCCCCGCCCTTTTTAGGACGGGAGATATCGACCCATTTCTCTCCAAACCACTTAGTCAATCCACCGGATGGTTTAACTCCTGCCATTTTAGTCTCCCGGACTAGCGCCTAGAAGGTCACTTCTTGCCTTTCTTCTTTTTCATTATTGCTTTTTGAAGTGCGGGTGGAAGTTTCTTTTGAGCGGCTGTTAAACCCCCAGTAGACTTCTTCTTACCTTTACCTTTTTTAGCGGGACGTCCTCTTTTCTTTCCGTAAGTTCCTTTACCTGCTGGCATTACTTGCTCCCCATGCGGTATCTACCGCCCTTGGCTTTGTAAGTCTTTACAAGCCATCCATTTGCATAAGCCGAAGGATAAACTGCAAACTTCCGCTTTGCTTGAGCTTTTACATTTGCATAAAGTTTTTTATTCGTCGGAACTGGCCTCTTCTTCGCCGTCTTCCTCTTCTTCTTTACTGCCATTTGTTTCTCCGTACCAAGTGGCCCGGCCTTCTTCAGGCTTAGATTCACCCTTATCGAAAGCAATAGCTTCTTCTTCAGTTTCAAATCTATGAAGGCCTGTATTGTCATTTACAATCCATTCATTTGCTTTTTTAATAACAGTCATTAGTTACTCCTTGCATGTGAGAAATCACACGTACAGTCTTGACAGACTTCGTTAATACAATTTTTACACTCTTTGCCACAGTGACAATCGTGCCTACATTTTCCACATTTTCTCATAGATCTCTCCTATGTATTACTGTGCTGAATATACGTCTATTATAGAGCACATTATTTAAAATGTCAAGAAATTTTTTTGATTAGGTTATAAATAAATTATTATCCCTAATAGCACCCCTATGTTGAATCCTAGAGAACACACAAAAAATAGATCTTTAATAAAGCTTTTTCTTTCAAAAATTTCTTCGTTCACTAGTCCGATAGGGGATTATCGAGGGCTCTTTGTAGCTTATTCTCAAGTCTCGCTTCTAGCTCTTTTATCTCTCTACTAGTATCGGAAGTTAAAGCATCCCTTTTTGTCTCGAAACGCTCACTTGCTTTATCTATCATCTCTCTTACATTTTCTTCGGATTTGCGCACCTTGGCTTCGACTCTATCAGTCTGTCTTTCTATTCGTAGTATATCGTCCTTTAAGCCTGATTTAATATCTCGAGTATAGTCTATTGCTTCGTCAAGCTTTGTTTCTATTATTGCATTACGAGATTCAATTTGGTTTACGTCGATATTTTGAACAATCTCTTTCATGTCCATATAGTCTTTATAGAATTCAAACGTAGCCCAGGATGCCCCACCTAAAGTAGAAAGAGCTGTAAGAATTACTGCCATCTTTCCTCCCTTAAATGTCACTCCTGCAACTTCAAACTCTGCCATTTAATTAGTTCCTTTGTCTCCCTGTGCCACAACTGATTCAGCAACTGGGATCTGTATTGTAGGAGGTGCGTTATCCCCTACAAATCTTAAGTTTCTTAAGTTATTGAGTTCTGCTTTAAGTTTCTGAACTTCCATCCTTTTTATTTCTAGTTCTAATTTATATAGTGTATTACAATTAATTCTTTCTTTAGGGGCGCCTATAGGTATAGTTATTCTTGCATATACGCTTACATCTTTCTCTTGCCCTAAACTAGGAGTGCTTAAGGGGTCTGAGCTGAAAGAATTATTAAAAGGATCATTGTATCCTTCGTTAATTATACCCACAACTCCGAACTCTAAGTTTGTAGACGCACCAATAGCGTTCTGACATTCTACTCCGTCTGCACGAATTCTATCAGAAGCATAACTTTGTGGGCTACTAGGCAGGTTTAAGTTTAGAGAACTTGTATCTGCGTTAGCCACGGTTGCGATTACTAATCCAAGTATCGCGACTATAAAAAATTTCATTTATTTCACTTTATTCTTGAACAAATTTTGGATGATACTACACTAGGTTCTAAGCCCGGTATATCTAGTATCTTGGACGTAGAGCAAATGAATCTTGCTTTTTTCAAATCCCTGTTACGAATGTATATTTCTACTTTCTTAGCTTCTAAGTACTTTAGCCTTACTATTTCGTCGCTACTAGCAAAAGTTACTGGAGTCATATTACTGTCCAGAACACTTAACTCATAATACTCTATATCCTTTCTCTTATTTAACAAGTCCATTTTTGCCACTACTACCCCTGTTATATAAGACGGAGCTAATTTAGGATATGTCGGAGTAAACTCATGTGTGTAACTTTCGCTAGTAACTAAAAGAAGTAGTAATACAAAATACCTCATTACTGAGCAATACACTCCGCTGTTACAGTTGCAGAATAGTTTCCTGCAGGTAGAGCTTTATTAACACCATAAGAAGCAGTTGATGTGACATCAAACCACACGCTGCCTGCGATAGATAAATCAAACTCTGTTACATTATTATAAGTTATCTTCCCACTTTCAAACGCTGACATACCTGCATCTGAAGAGTCTCCTACTGCTACTGACCCTGTCCACGTTACTGTATCTGAAAGAGTGGGTGACTGAGAAAACTGATTAGGGTATGTTACAGTAGCGTGATAAGCATTTGCTGTTACGATATCATAACGAATCCTGGGCTTTACTCCGCCGTCAGTAGGGGATGTACTAAGAGTATATGCATTTGGGTTACCATAAACACCATCAGTATCTGTTGTAATTACACATTTAGACTGAACAGTACCATTAATAGGGACTGTAGCGGCTGCTGTCTGCGAGATCAAAATTGTTGCGGCTATAGCGGCCATAAGTTTAAGTTTATTCATAAAAGTTCTCAAGTGCAATTAAGCACGCTTAGATAACCTTAGTTATCGTACTGAAGTTCTAACATTTTTTCATGTTTTAGTTGTTGCGCAAATATAGCTCGTCTAGCTTTTCTATTGTCTGAGATTTCTTTGCGTTCGAACTCTAGAACATCATTATATTCTCCACCCTCTAGTGACTCTGAGTAAGAGGCGGGAATAAAGTTCATTGCAAATAAAGCTTGCTCCTGAAGCTGGGCGGAGTCACTCATCATTTGCATATTTAAACCTCCAAGCATTTTCTCTAGATCTACTTTTACTTTTTGGTTCCGTTTCTTTCGGGCGTACTCTTCTTGCTCTTTTTCTCTTTCAAGCTCTGCTTTCTTTTCCATTTCAGCACGAACAAACTCATCCTGTAAAGGGTCTTTAAACTCTACTACAGGAATAATATCTTCTAAATTATAAGGGGCTTGGTAGTCTGGACAACTAGGATCGCTTTGAGGATCAAAGCAAGTATCATATTTATATGTATAAAGAACAGAAGCGTTAGTTACACTACCTTCGCCTTCTACCTCTATAGAGCCATTACCCCATCTTTCTAGAGGCAAGGCACCGACAGGTATAACTTTTCGGATACTGTTTCCTAATAAGCCAGACCAATCGTCTGTCTCTCGAAAAATGTACCCATCTCCAAGTGCGTCTTCATTTTGCACATGAACCAACATATCGGCAGTCTCTTCTTTTACTGCTGTGTACCTATAAATAACATTACTAACTGTAAGACCTGCTTGTTGTGGTAATATATTTTGCATCACCCAACTATACCCGGCTGAAGCAGCATTTTGACTAGTGCCAAATACTTCCTCAGAGTAGGAGCAGGAGGAGTAGGCTAGCAACGCCACCAGCACCCCACAATGTCTTCTTAGTTGTGTCATCCATTCTTCCTTCATCTTCAAGTAGCTCAGGCTCTATATCTGTATGGGTTTCCCACCCAGCCTTAGCGTCAGCTCCTATTAATCCATCGTAAGGACAGGGTGTTCCTGCCATCATCATTGCGTCAAAAACTCTTTTATCCTGACACATTACTGAAACTGCTGCAACTTTCATTCCCATATCGTAAAGGGTTTTTGCATTCTTTAACTTCTCACAGTTCATATCTCGTTGAGTTGTTCCCATTGAGATGCCTAATATCTGTGTTTGTACTGCACCCGCGACTCCTACTGTACATAAATCCGAGTTTGAAATATTCATTGTTGGTGTTATCGCTGAAGGAGGTGGGGACTTTAATGTCGTAGTACTGTCTGTCTTAATTGTACTATCTGTTGTAGAGTCTGTTATAATTACATCTTCTTCTGCTGAAACTGCTGCTGAAAAAACTAAAAGCAGTGGTATCCATATTTTTTTCATTTCTTTGCCTAAATTGGTTTATTGCATTATTAAACTAACAACTAGTCCTGCTAGGAACATGATAATGACGCCACCCATTTGGATCTGTCTCTGTTCCATTCTATCCAACTTCCCATCTATATCATCCAGACGGTTAAATGTTGTTTTCCATCGTTCCTCGCACTGCACTTCATGTGCGTGAAGCTCGGCCTTCACGTTACTAATATCTAGTTGGTCACTCATTACTTTATCAACTTTTCCATGAGCTTACCGTAGTTGCCCTGGCCGAAGGGCAGCCCTTCATTAATTTGTACATTAGTCTGATTTTTTACTTGTGTACCTTGGGCTTTCTCTAATTCTGTCTGAGCTTTAATTTCGTCCATTCTCATTTTATGGGCCATTTGAAGTAAGTCAGCAAGATCTTTACCGGAGTATACTCCGCTTACCTGCGCCTCTTCTAACTTATTCGCGATCATTTCGTCTAGTAGACTCGCGATATTATTTTTATTGCGGTAACCTATGTCCAAATAAACAGTATCAATATATTTCTTGACCTCTCGTTTATTTAAGATTTCGACTACTTTATTTTCTTGAACGCCTAACTGCTCGACGACTCCGCGAATGTTCCCGAACTGCAAATAAGAGTTTGCTACTTCAAGTCCTTCCGGAGAGATTGTGGTTATTTCTTTACCCATAATCGCTATTATACTTCCATGCTACTGTAATGTCAAGAACTTTTTTTGACGTGGTTATTTTAAGAACTTGGTTGAGTAGGCCAAGGTATGTCTACAATGTCATCCAAGTCTTCGGGAACATTTTGCATAAAATCTCGTAGCTCCTGACGATAAGTTGCCCACTCTGCTTTTTTCTCTGTAGTCAGGGGTGCGTCTGCAACTTGAGTAAAGTCCGTCTTTAAAAGCAAATCATTTCTAATTGACCTTATATCTATGTGAAGTCTTTCAGTGTCTAGAGACCAATGTGTAGTTGCCCAGTCATAGTAATGGGTAGGGTGAGGCACTCTAGTCTGCCATTTTGTACCATCCCAATAGTTTACCCTTGAAAATTCGGCTAAATTTACATCAACACTAAAGTGTTTACACAAACAGCCATCATACGTTTCTCCGTCTTGATAATTATCATCGTCTCCAGGAGATCCATAGTGAGTTATTTGTCCATCGTTTATAAAAGCTGTATTTATCATGCTAATCTCGCTATTATTAAATAATCTTGTGTTTGTGATGTATTATAAGAAGTGGCTGTAGAGCTTGCGCTTATTTGAAGAAATGAACTAACCGATCCTTGTTTTATTAAAATTTGCTCATTTACATCGTCAAAATAAGCCCAACTTCCATATAAACTATGTATTGCAGGAATTCCAAAATTTGGTGGGCTATAACTATACTTTAAAGAAAAAGAACCCGCAGTAACATATATATCATTAAAATTATATCCGGAAGGCTTATTAAATGTAAAATTAGTATTATTTGTCATAGTACCAACATAAAGTATTTCAAAATTTGACCCAATATTTGAGCTATAAAGAATACTGGTTCCATTAGTATCATAGACGTCTATACCATACCCGGAACCAGCTGTTACATTTCCTTTTTGTTGGTAACCATAAATATACTTTACTCCGTTTGCTGCTCCAAAATTTTGCTCATAACTTGTTCTTCCTCCTAAATAATAATTTGAATCGTTTATACTTCCTGAAAAAAAGATTGCTCCGCTTTCATTATCCTGAGGGCGGCCAAATAATATTCTAGTAGAGGCATATGAAAAAGAGGGGTTTACTCCATAGCCGTTGGTGCTTGTAGGGTTTCCTTGAAAATAATAATTCGAGTTTGTCTGTTCTGTATTAAATATAGTTCTTCCAGAACTATTTAAAACTTCCATTCCATGTGCCATTTTTAGTTCCTTAAAACAATCCAGCCGATAGTATGTGTTACAAGTCCAGTAATATTACTAGATAAAACCCCTTTTATCCTAAAAGTAGTTGAATTGACTACTTGTGCGCTCAATGCTATATTATTCCAAACAAATTTATAATAAAGCAAGATTTGAATATCGCTTCCAGTTAGCCCAGAAAGACCTGTTATATTTGAGCTATAGTAAGTACCGGCACTAGAACCTAATGTAATAGTCCTAGAACTTGCTGTCTGTATTCTAGGCTGTCTGCTAGATACTTTTGTTATCAAGTTGCCGCTACTGTTGCGTGCTTCAAACCCATAAGCCATATAATTGTCCCTCCTTTTAAGAACCAATTATACTAACATAAAACAAAAATGTCAAGAACTATTTTTAGGTACGTATACGAAAAAAGCCAGTGAGCGAGAGCTACCGGCTTTTTATTTACAAAGTAGGAACTGATTTAACCTAGTAATGGTGCTAAGGGTACTAATACAAGTACCGAGATCACCAAAAACGGAAAGAAAAGTTCCATAAGGGGTGCGAGTTTTTTCATCATGCGAGTGTAAGACCTCCTATAAGTCCGGTTTCTTGAAATCTTCTTTGATTTCGGACATAGTATAGGATATTTTAAGGAAAATGTCAAGAACTATTTTTAGAAGGTATATACGATTAAAAAAGGGGCCGAAGCCCCTCTCTAATTAAAAACGGTAGGATACTTTTGCTTGATAATGTCGGGGAAGCTCTGGGAGAACAACCGTAGTACCAAACAGGTCTGGAAAGTTTGCTCGGAAGTAACGCTCATCAGTAACGTTCTTCGCTGCAACGATCAGAGACCAGTCTTCAGCATCATAGCTTACGCTCAGGTTTACTAGTGTATAGGCTGGCAGTGTTACTGCGAACGACTGGCCAGAGGCGACTGCATCTACATCAATCACACTACCACTAAATGCCAGACCATTACCAACAGTATAAGTACCTGTCATTGTCATAATGTTCTCGGGCATCCCGGCTCGTACACCTTCGCTTGGACCTACAGGAATTAAACCACCAACTTGTCCACCCCAGAGTAGAGTAGGATCAATTAGAGGTAGGTCTGCCTGGCCAAGAAACGAGAACTCACTTCCTGCAGCGATAGTTGCAAGCATCAGTGCTTCAACATTGCTGTAACCAAAAGTCATTAGGAAGTTATCGCTCATTACCCATCGTAGCTCAACTTCCGTACCTTCTGTTTTCACAGCTTGGTTTACTGTAATCGACTGAGCATTGAAGTCAGTACGTTCCATTTCGTAGGACGATACTGCAAAGTAGAGACGATCATTCATTAAACTACCTTTGAGGCCATACTCAAGTAGTTCTGAAGATCCGAAAGCATTGCCAGTAAATACATTACCGACCTGCAGTTCTGACCCTTGACCAGCGATAATAGTGTTCTGCTCTGATACTGTGACGTAGGGAACAAGTCCAATCGGTGTAGACCAGCTTAAGCTTCCTGACCAAGAAACACCAGACGGCTTCGCTGTTGCAGTGTTTACAGCTACATCAACTCCACCTTCTGAAGAAGTAAAAGCTGAGTCTGATTGTGTCTTACCTTCTGGAGTAGTAGACTCCATGTCAATTACATCGTAACGAGCACCAAGAAGAAGGGCTAAACCACTCTCGTGTCCAAAATCAGCCATTACACCAAAGCCAAGGTCAGTATACTCACCAACGTAGTATTCGCTATACTCTGAATCAATTCGAGTCGCTAGTACTCGACGGTCGAGAGCCGTAGAAGGACCAGTAAGGTCACGTCTACTAAAGTACTCATTGTAGTAATCATCTCCGTGAGTAAACTTAGTTCGACGAATCGAAGGAGAGATCTGTACTGAAGTAGTTAAGCTGTCACCGTTAAAGACGCGGGAAAGAATTAATTGATTCTCTACTACGGAAGCATCGTGAGACTGCGAGAAACCATACGCATTCTCATTTAGATTCTCGTAGCTTTCATAGAACAACTTATTTGCTAAGTTCCAATCGTTGAGCTCTACATCGATGTCAAAGTACAGGGTCGTTACTTTATTCTCAAGTAAGTCATCTGCAGCGATCAGAGTAGAGGACATCGGAAGAATTGCTGTTCCTACGTTCTCAAGAGCCATATTTGAGTTCTCATAGTCGAAACCAAAAGAAGCTTCAGACAGAGTAGCCAAATCAATGTTTTGCTGACCGAAGAAGGCGTAGAGAGCAAAAGGGTTAATGTTTCCAGCATAGTACTCATCGTGAGAGATGAACCCATCACCAGACGTATCGAGAGGAGTTGGAGTACCTGTGATATAAGTACCGGTATCAATCAGATCTTGAGTTAAACGAT